>OJMM01000350.1_pt1 | contig 31627 bp, 29 predicted proteins | sample 1597231 | NCBI WGS metagenome assembly OJMM01 (sample SAMEA2452128, study PRJEB22498) | human gut metagenome | reverse complement strand
CTGACCGCTTCCCGCCTCATCCACCGAAATCCCTGTCTGCTTTAGCAGTCCCCTAAACACTTTCCGGTTCATTTCAATATCGTCCGTCACCAGAACATGTGCCTCCGGTGCAACAAACGTCGTACGGTGCGCCTTTTTCTTGCCTCCCTGCTGAAACTGTTTGTCAAGACTGCCAACCGGCTCCCTCCGGACAATCCTTTGCACCAGACGGAACGAAAAGCAGGACCCCTCGCCATACACGCTTTCCACTTTAAGCTCCGAGTCCATCAGCTCCAGAAGCTGTCTGGTGATATTAATTCCGAGACCGGTTCCCTCCGTTTTGCGGTTCCTTTTCTCCTCGATCCGCTCAAACGCCTGAAACAGCCTTTCCATATCCTCCTCTTTGATCCCGATGCCGGTATCCTTCACCCGGAAAACAAGCTCACAGCCTTCTCCTTTTATGTTTCCAGTCACACAAAGCCGCACCGAACCTTTCTCGGTATATTTGACAGCATTGGTCAAAAGATTGATCAGAATCTGCCTCAAGCGGACATCATCCCCATATAATACCGACGGAAGTGTTTCATCCACCTCCACCTCAAACGCCAGCCCCTTCTTGCCGGCAAGCCCGTGGATCAGCAGATAAATGTCATGCATAAGGCTTGACAACTGATAGGAAACCGGTATAATCTCCATTTTGCCGGATTCGATCTTGGAGAAATCAAGAATATCGTTAACGATCCCCAAAAGCGTTTCTGCCGCCGTGTTGATATCTCCCGCATAGGACAAAATATCATCCTCGCTGCTTTCCCGCAGGATTATCTCGCTCATTCCCATCACGGCATGGATCGGTGTGCGGATCTCATGGGACATATTGGCAAGAAACGCCGACTTTGCCTTATTTGCAGTATCTGCGCGTTCCTTTTCCTCCTTTAATAACTCGATCAGATGGACATCCGGACTTTCCACGGTCAGAAAAAAGCCCAGATCAACGAGTACAATTCCAAGGCAGGATACCAGCGAAAGCGGATTTACTGCCTGATATGCGGATACCGTGATCTGAAACACAATTGACAGCAGTACGATGTCACGCTTCTTGCGCTCCATCTCCTTAAAATGCCTCAGCAGAAAAAATACTGTCATCCCTGCATATACCGCAACACTGACATAAACCGCACATGCCGCCGGACCATAGGAATAGTTTCCTGCATCGGTGACCCGGTAATAAAGCGATAACACACCGGCTGCCGCAACCGAACACACCATCGGAATGTACGAAGCCCGGATATGCGGCGGTTTGGGAAAGATCATCAGCAAAACATACCGAAAGATCAAATAAACGCAGCCCAACAGACTCATCAGAAAAAATCGGTGCATAACCTGATTCAAAACCGGTGCTGTGCTTTCCAGATGATTCACCGTATAAACCGTGATCCTGTCAAATATCAGATAAAATACAGACAGGATCAGCAATGCGCAGTATACACGGTGCGAGCTGGTTCTGACACGTTTTGTCGAAAAATATAATGCCATGATAAAGCCTGTAATGATCAGACAACCGATCTGTAATGTTACCATATTCCTACCTCAAAGAAAGAAGCTTGTTTTCCTTTGCAACCTTAACTGCCTGCTGCCTCGTTTTGACATTCAGCTTGGCAAAAATATTCTTGGCATGAAATTTGACCGTATTGATACTGATATCCATAAAATCTGCGATCTGCGCATTCGACCTTTCATCCGCCAGCAGGCACAAAATCTCTGTTTCCGTTTCCGTAAGCTGCGGATAATCCTCCTGTCTCTTACGCAGGTAATCCGGATATAACAGAGCCATTTTCCTGGACAGACTGATCAGCCGGCCCAGATATTCATCCTTCAACTGCCACTCCTCCCGATAGCTTCTGAGCAGGAAGTACATCTTTTCGCCTTCATCGGCTGCCAGACGGTCAAACCGCCGTTCCTTTAACACCGGCAATGTCCGGTCTAAAAGTCCGTACGCCTCCGCAGGTCTCCCATCTTGAAAATATGCAATTGCGCTCAAAAGGTTCATCTCGCACAGATCCATCACACGGTCTCCCTGCTCCAACGGTTTTCTAAGATATTCCGCCAGCGAAAGCATTGCCAGATACTTTCCCTGCAGGATATACGCACGCATTTTGATCATGTACTTGTATGTATCCAGCATACAAAGCTCCCCAAATTCACTGGGAGCCTCCGTATTCATCCACTCCTCGACGGTATCCGTATCTCCGTCATACATCAGCCCCCACGCTTTGACTGCCCCGAAATTTTCCAAAAGCCATCTGCTTTTCTCTTTGGAAAGGCGGTTATAAATATCGTCCAGGATAGGATACACCACGGCGATCTGACCCGTGGCGATCATGATCCGCATCTGCAAGCTCAGTGCAATAAACAAAACGGCGATCTCTCCGTCCCGCTCAATAAAAGGAATCGTCCCGACTAATGCCGTAATTGCCTCAAAGCATTCATTTCTCTGATAGCATACCTCCGCATATGCCGTCTCTGCGATACCAACCGCACTGTCTCCATAAAACTCTCTGACCCATTCCTTCAGCTGCTCTCTACGGTCATGTACCAGATCACTGTATATCGTCATATCCCGGAATCCATTGATCAGCGTGATCCTCCCTGCCGCCAGCGGTAGATTCGGAAGGATTCCCTGCGTCCGGCTGATCTGTGCAAGCTTCTTTACCGCCCGTTCCACCTTCTGTCGGTCTTTCCCCGGAATCATAATATCCAGATGCAGCTTCATCAGCGGAATCTCCTCTACATAAGAAGCATACTCTTCTGCTTTCTCCAGGTTGCCGTAGATCGCACAGATCACTGCGGCTGCCGTTGCCAGATACGGTACACGGATGATCTCCTCCTCCGAAAAGACTTCCAGATATTTACGACAGTACTTAAAACCATTCAGGCAGCAGGGATATGCCAGAATCCGGCTCATCTGATCCTTCAGCGAATCCAATGCCCCCGTTGCTATCAATTCATCCAGTTTTTCTTCAATAAAAAACTCATTATCCCTATTTTTCATACTTTTCCTCCATCATGCTACGATTACGATCACGTTATGACTATCTTTATCATATGTTCAAACCGCAGATCCGTAAACTACCCGAAAGTGTAGGTGGTCATCCAAATAAAATCTGCAGCTTGCTGATAAAGTCCTCGATGATAAACCGTGAGTTGATCGAGGTATAGACACGAATCGAATTTGTCCCTTCCGGATAGGAATAGGAGGTGTCCTCGTTGACATGAGGCGCCGGGCATTCTGTAAAGCTACCACAATTTGGCTCCAGCACAACACCGACTGCCGGCGAATCTCCAAGCGACCAGCTTTCTCCGGCAGACCATGCTGCATTTTCCGAAGAATAAAATGCCACCAGATTCTCATACAAAAGCTTTCCAATCTCTCCATACGGATAAATTCTCTTCTGGATCTCCGCAAACCCGATATGCATGGTTCCATAGACATTATTCGGGATCAGCCATACCTTTGCACCACTGTGAAGCACGGTATTGGCTGCCTCCACATCATTGCCGAAATTAAATTCCCAGCCCGGATCCGTGCAGCCGATCGGATTTCCTCCGATACAGACAATTGTCACTCTGTCCGCAATTTGGGACTTTGCCCGAAGCGCCTGCGCCACATTTGTCACCGCACCGATACACAGAATATACAGTGGTAGCTCGTCCTCCTTCATCGCCTCATCAATTATAAACTGTGCCGCCTCCGACACCTCCTTCTGCCCGGAAAGCTTTCCGGTACAGCCATGTAACACCGGCACCCCTGCCTCCATTGCATCCACAACACGGCATATCATACGAAAGCTTTGTTCCATGCTTCCTTCTGCCACAAAATGCTCCGCGCAGATTCCCTTCACCTCCAGCATTTTGCTCATCAGAGCATGCGTGATTGCAAATGGGTCGTCAGCCTCACATGCCGCATCCGTATCAATAATCACTCTTTTCTTTCTATAGTCCTGCACATGATAGCGCAGATTATCTTTTCTTGTATTTAACATTATCAGAAACCTCCTAAGTGAATATGAAATTATTAACATTTCCCATAAAACAAAACGGACCACCGGTTTCTCTGAAAATCCGATGATCCATCTGTCAATGTATCCTTTATTATTGCCGCAGACTACTCTATTACGACGATAGCATCTGCCGCATTTTCTTACTGTTATTCCCTGCCGTCCCAGCAATAGGTACAAAGCTTACAACGGTCGATCTCCACCGCATCCAGCATATCGTCCAGACGATTAAAACGAAGGGACGTAAAGTTTAATTCTTTGCGGATCTCCTCCACCATCTGCTCATACTTTGGCGATTCCGGATCTGTGTACTCCTGCAGGATCTCATCTGTCACCTCTGTTCCTTCCAGCTTCTCGATCACACGTCTTGTGATCAGATCCATCTCGGAAGAGGAACGCGAGAAGTTAAGGTACTTGCAGCCATACACCAGCGGAGGGCATGCCGGACGGATATGTACCTCCTTCGCTCCACTCTGATATAAAAACTCGGTTGTCTCGCGAAGCTGTGTTCCGCGCACGATTGAATCGTCGATCAGAAGCAGGCTCTTATCCTTGATCAGATCCTGTACTGCCAAAAGCTTCATCTTGGCGATCAGATTACGACGGCTCTGGATCGTCGGCATAAACGATCTCGGCCAAGTCGGTGTATACTTGATAAACGGTCTTGAAAACGGAATGCCGGATGCATTGGCGTAGCCGATCGCATGCGCCACACCGGAGTCCGGAACACCTGCGACAATATCCGGCTTCACATTATCACGCGCTGCCATCTTCGCACCGCAGTTGTAACGCATCCGCTCTACACTGATCCCCTCATAGGAGCTTGCCGGATAGCCGTAATACACCCATAGGAAGGTACATATCTTCATATCCTTGCCCGGCTGAACCAGCGTCAGACACTGCTCCGGTGTGATCACATCAATCTCGCCGGGTCCCAGCTCCTTATAATCCTCATAGCCCAGATTCTTGTAGGCAAAGCTTTCAAAGGTCGCACAGAAGCCCTGCTCATTCTTACCGATAACGATCGGAGTTCTTCCGTATCTGTCTCTTGCAGCATAAATTCCTGCCGGTGTCATCAGAAGCAGTGACAGCGAGCCGTCCACCTGCTCCAGCGCATACTGTATTCCCTCGATGAGATTCTCCTTCTGGTTGATCAGTGCCGCCACAAGCTCAGTCGCATTGATATCGCCACCACTCATCTCCAGGAAATGCGCATGACCATGTTCAAAAAGCTTCTGCGCCAGCTCGTCCTGATTGTTGATCTTGCTTACGGTCGTGATCGCATAGGTTCCGTGATGTGACCGGATGATCAGTGGCTGAGGCTCGAAATCAGAAATACATCCGATCCCCATCTCTCCCTGCATCTCCTGAACATCCTTGTCAAACTTTGTCCGGAACGGTGCATTCTCAATATTATGAATGGAACGATTAAACACTCCATCCTTATACACTGCCATTCCTCCACGTCTTGTTCCCAGATGGGAATGATAATCAATTCCAAAAAACAGATCAAATACGCAGTCCTGCTTTGACGCTACTCCAAAAAATCCGCCCATGTTTTTCCTCATTTCCGTGCGCACACTGCTTCTGCAATCTGTCCCGGCGCACCAGGGATCAGACCTTTTCTTTCGTTTCTTCAGTTTCTTGCCAGTCTGTAAAATATTGTACCAAAACAAAGAAAGGTTTTCAACACCGTGCGTTTCGGTTATAATGAACTTACACGGGATCGTCCCGCCAGATCTGATAATCACACAGGAGAAAGTATGAGGCAGCTTATGAAACAGAAACAAAAAGACTTTTTAGGCAAGATCACACTTGCAATTGCCGGAATGCTGATTTTTTCCGCCGGCATTAACTTTTTCATCGTTCCCGCCGATCTGTATAACGGCGGCATGCTTGGAATCAGCCAGCTGATCCGGACAGTTCTGGTCAAATATCTTCATTTATTTTCCGGCTCCACAGACATTGCCGGTATCATTAACATGATCTTTAATATTCCTCTGTGCTTTATCGCATGGCACTATGTCAGTCGTTCCTTCTTTGTACGGACGCTGATCTGCGTGATCAGCCAGACGATATTTTTGAGCTTTCTGCCAATCCCATCCACGCCACTGGTCAATGACACACTGACCGCAAGCATTATCGGCGGCATCGTTGCAGGCTCCGGCATTGGCATTGCCCTGCGCGCCGGAGGCTCAAGCGGAGGACTTGATATTATCGGCATGTACTTTACCAAGCGATTCAAGAACTTCAGCGTCGGCAGGATCTCTCTCTGCGTTAATGCCGTGATCTACGGGATCTGCGCAGTGTTGTTCGGTGTCCAGACTGCTATTTACTGTATCATTTATTCTGCAGTCAGCATGTTAATGACCGACCGGGCACACACACAGAATATTAACACGGAAGTATTGATATTCACCAAGAATAATCCGGTAAAGATCATGGATTATATCGTAAAGGATTTTAACCGGGATGCAACCTGGTGGGAGGCACGCGGCGGTTATACCGAGGGTAAGACCTACATGGTCATGGCGGTTCTTTCCAAATACGAATGCGCCCATCTGCGCCGTGAGCTGCGCCAGATCGATGAACATGCCTTTATTGTTGAGAAAGACGGCATCGGCATTGGCGGCAAATACGAGAAACATCTCTGATCGGCAGATCAAAATATATGCACGAGAGGCTGGTAAATCACATTGAAAAATGAAAATGAAAGTAAAATGAAAAACGAAAAAAGGATCATGAATATTTCTCTGATCGGCAGTATTCTTTTCATGCTGTCAGAGGGAATCATGGCATATGTCACGAAATCACATTCCCTGTTGATGGATTGTATTTTTGACGTAACGGATCTGATCATGATCGGACCGTTTCTTCTGCTGGTACCGTTGCTTTACAAGCCGGTCACCGAGAAAAGACCCTACGGTTTTTCCCAGGTAGAGTCTTTGTTTGTCGTGATCAAATACAGTGTTTTGCTGGCGATCACCGCCAGCCTTGTCTGGGACAATATCCGTTCCCTGCTGCACGGCGGACGTCAGGTGGACGGCGGCAAGATTGCTTTTTTTGAGCTTGCCGTCTGTCTCGGCTGTCTGATCATTTATCTTCTGCTGCACTATTTCAGCAGGCGCTATGCATCACTCACGATCAAAGCGGAAATCTACATCTGGAAGCTGGATGTGATCTCCAGTCTCGGTGTATCGATCGCCTTCTTCGTCCAGATGGCACTTCACCGGACCGATTACGCATGGCTCGCCGCCTATGTTGACCCGGTCGTTGCGATCGTCATGGCATGTCTGCTTCTGGTCGAACCGGTCAAGATGATCATTGTGAACCTCAAAAGTCTCGTTTTGTTTGCTCCGGAAGAGGAGATCATGGATATGATCCGCCACGTTGCCGAACATCATATGGATAAGGTTCATTATGACATTGAGTTTCTCGACGTGATCCAGACCGGGCGCAAAACCTGGGTGGAGATCTACATGACAAGCCACAACAATCTGATCAATACCACGATCCTTTTGCAGCTTCGCAACGAGATCCGTGAAGAATTAAAAAAGTCCTTCGATCAGGTTTATGTCGAGCTGATTCCAAGTCTGCCGGACTGATTTAGACCAATTGTTCTTCGTTTTAATTCCTTACCAAGACTTTCCATTATCAGAATAGAGACAGCCCATAATATTTCTTATGTCCGCTTATTTAGAAATCATATTTTGCCTGCCAATATATTAAAAATCCGTGAGTTATGATTAAAAAATTGTCTTGTCACTTACGGATTTCGAAAAATCTAATTGCTTTGCTGCTTTGATCTTCGATAAACGCATCCTGCCGTACTCGCCCCAAGGTGGGAATCAGATGTTTCGAAAGGCACTTGCACCCGCCGGTACTTACGCCCCATACAATTCAAATATTATTATGTTCTGTTCTAAATATAAAGTTGTATGGGGCGTTATGTACCGCTGCGTGGTGCAGTGGTAGCGGGAGCGTGCCGTCCGAAATAGCTGAGCCCACCTATGGGGCTCAGTCGTGCGGATGCGTATTTATCAAAGCATTGCAAAGCAAAGATTTTTCAGAAATCCTACTGATCTGCGTCAATTTTTTAATCATAACTCACGGATCAGCTTATTCCTCAGGCAAAATAGATATTTTATTTTTCGGACATAAGAAATATTATGGGCATACACCATTTTAAGATATGGAAAGTCTTGGTTCCTTATTAAATGGCATCAGCAACCCCTTCATTACGAGTGAAGTAGTCCACGATATCTTTTATTTCTCATAATATCCGTACTTTTCCAGATCGACTTTTCCATTGATAACCGGGATTCCGTCCGCAGCGAGACGTCTCTCCTGCTCGTCGGCTCCACCGAATGCAAAAGCACCGGATAATTCACCCTTTGCATTGACAACCCTGTAGCACGGAATATTCTCCGGATCCGGGTTATGATGAAGTGCATTGCCAACAGCACGGCACATTCGCGGATTGCCCGCCATCGCCGCCACCTGACTGTAGCTTGCCACCTTTCCCTTCGGAATCCGCTTCACCGCTTCATAGATCCGCTTTGACGGGCTGTCCGTCACCAGATCATAGCTTTCCTTGATCATCCGGCGAATGTCCTTTTCCGAAATGCTTCCATCCAGAATGATCGTGTTCCAGTGCTCCTTATTCTGATGCCATCCCGGTATCACCGCCTCATAAGCGCTGCGCCAGAAATCGCGCCACTCCGGGTCTGCCTTGACATTCAGATTCAGCAGCCCCTCTCTCTCATAGGTCCAGAGAAATGCTTTCTTACTGCCCTTCACCCGGACAAGCTGCCAGTTATCGTCCCGAAACGGAGCATCCTGATACGTACCCGGAAGGGAAAGTCCATACTCCAGTGCTTCTTCTCTTGTTGTCATACATACCTCCATTTTATCTGTCCCATTTTACGGACACACGTTTCTTTTTGTCTCCCCGGCAAGCTGCTGTGCCGTGTAAATGGAACGATTTCCATTTACAATATAAGCCACGCTGCAGACGATCACAAATGCCAGTGCATTCTGCACGCCAAACACCTCAAGCCCGATCAGCATCGGCGCGATCAGTGTATTCGTTGCACCGCCAAACACTGCCGCATATCCAAGCGCAGCACAGACCACTCCCGGAAGTCCAAGCAGACTTCCGAGAACAATGCCAAGGGATGCTCCCATCGAAAATAACGGCGTAACCTCGCCGCCCTGAAATCCGATGCAAAGCGTCAAAACTGTCAGAATAAGCTTCACGATCCAGTCATAGGAATGAATCGTTCCACTATGAAACGCTGCATCGATCAGATTCGTGCCAAGACCGCTATAGCGCCCCATATGAAGCAGTACCAGCAAAATCACAAGCAGGATCGATATAAGTCCGATCCGTATGTATGGATTGGTAAAGGTTTTCGTCATCTTCTCCTTCGCCCATTTAAGCAGCGACGCAAACAGTCGCCCGGTCAGACCAAAAACAATACCAAGCACCAACACAAGCAAAACAACACGCATATCCGTCAGCTTCAGATTTTCCTTAACCGGCACGGCAAATTTCTCCAGCCCCAGAAAATGTGATGTCAAGGATGCCGTATACGCAGAAAGCAGTGCGCATCCTAACGACTCATACTCCATCCACCCTGCCGTGATCACCTCAACCGCAAAAAACGCTGCTGCGAGTGGTGTCTGAAACAAACCTCCAAAGCCTGCCGCCATACCGATGATCAGCATCTTTTTCTCATTGTCACAGAGATGAAACTTCTGCTCTACCCGGTACGAAACAACAGCACCGATCTGCACCGCCACGCCCTCTCTGCCGGCACTGCCTCCGAACAGATGTGTGATCCAGGTTGTGACTAACACCAATGGTGCCAGAAGAAGCGGAATGTCATCTCTCCTTCCCTGTCCCGTTTCCAGGATAAGTGTCATTCCCTTCTGACTCAATTCACTGAAGCTCCGGTACAGCCAGACGATCAAAAGACCTGCCACCGGCAGAAACGGGATCAGATACTTAAAATGCTCTGTCCGAAAGTCAGTAACCGCTAACAGTCCCCGACCAAATACCGCATCGATCGCACCAACGATCACCCCGATTACCAATGCGGCAGCCACAGACCGAAATATCTGCAGGCTCTTTTTACCCATGTCCAAAATCATAACAATCTGTCCTCTCCTTTTGTCAAGCTTTTTTCACACTTTCACTTTTCTGACCGCATCTGCTTCCCGCAGAATCCGCTCTCTGCGCTCCCTCTGGAAAACAACGCGAAGCAGACGATACAGCCAGCATACCGGCAAAAGCCATTTATGCTTGTAAAAAAACGGATAATACTGATATGTCTCCATGCCCGGAAAAATACGTTTTATCACATAACGAAGCTTTGACGAACCGCCGTTTTTACTGTACTTTTTCACATTATTTTCAATGCGGCGGTCAAAGGTACCATACACACCGGAGGTCATATAATATTGCAGCATGTCTAACTCCTCCTGCGACAGCGCCTTTGTTATGATCTCCTTCGTTGTATGTGCTGCTGTATCCGACACTCTCTCCTCTGCCGGCAGCTCCGCAAATGCATTGTCTCCAAATACCTTCCGGCACAACGCCCGATTTCTCTTTTCAAACTCTGACAGACCAAGTGTTTCACATTCCTTCTCGATATATGCAAAATCCATTTCACTATATAGGCTCTCTAAATACACATAGAAATCCAACAGCGTCCGTATGCCGGTTCCGCCGCCCTGATAATGCTTATAGCCGTGACACATAATATAAATATAAAAGTCCTCCGGCTTCATATGGTATCCATAGGAGCTGCCCTCCTCCCGGATCAGCCGTTCCTTTACGTCACGGTAATACTGCTCCCAGTTATTGTCATGCGCAGCCCCGTACAGCGCACGGTGCAGTTCAAAATTATAGACCGGTTCCTTTTCATAAACATCATGATTGCCTTCCCCAAACGAAATCACCTCATAGCCAAGAGAAACCATATACTCCCGTACCTGCTCCGCAAAGGCTTCGTCAAACAATATGTCATTGTCAGACATCTGCCGCATCCCGACGGATGGGTAAAATTCCTTTAGAATAATGCCTTTGAGCGGCAGATACCCGATTCCCCTCTGCTCCATAAAAGAAAGGATCCGTGCTCGTTCCGCATCAAACAGGATCACCTTGCGAACCGCCTTTGCCATATCCTTCTCCCATGGGTCGGGCAATGTAACCCCCACCTGCTTTAAAACAGTACCGGTGAGTGCCTCCACAAAATGCTGCTTACTAAACCTGTACAGCTGCATCAGTTTTCGGTCATCGGATTTATATTGCTCCAAAATGTTTTGTTGCGGCTTTGTTTTGTTCACTCCACAGCTAAGCAGATAGAGCATATCATATTGTATCGTACTCATTGTCTGTTCCTTCACCGACGCCCTCCTTCACGATCCTCATGCGTTCTTCACGACAACTACAACTCCTCAAAAAGCTGTCTATTTATGGATGATGTTCCTTATTCTCATCTTCAAACGCTTCCACAGGCTTCTGACCGGATAAAGCATGTACCAGAGCTTCGCATACAGCAGACAGCCTCCTGCATCTGCTGCATGCTCCTTACCATCGCGTACAAACGAGGTCATCACACCGAGAATATCCTGATCGGTAATTCCATATTCCTTATTCAGACAATTGTCTCCCAGAAATACATATCCATCCGGCAGCACCTTGACGATGCGGTGCAGTACATAAGCCCCATCTGCGCGCTTGTAAAGTGCCACATCATACTTCCTGCATCTCCCCTGTTTCTTGGTGATCGTAAACAGATCTCTCTTCTGTCTGAGCAAAGGAAGCATACTGATCCCCCTGCAGGTATAAGTAATGTTCCCCTTTCGCTCCAGTTCCTGTTCAAATGTAGACTTTTCCATATTCTTCTCCTGTGCAGCCATTCCATCCAACAACTGTTTTACTCCTCAATCGCTCCGATGCTTCTAAGCTTATCAAGCACAGCCTCAACATCCCCTGTGATCTGCTCCTTTGACGCATCATATTTTGCAAGCATCCTTTCGATGATCTCAGCCTCTGTTACGTCCTCCTTTAAGCATTCGACAATAAACCCTGCGGTCTTATTGCTTCTTACCATGCCGCTAAAGGACAAGCCTCCCACCGGAACGGTGATATGTTCATCGGCTCCCTCATGGGTAATAAATCCTTCTTTTAATCGCATATTGTGCCTCCTTATCTCTTTGAATGAATCCAAAACTGCTCAGACAAATGTAATCATGTACAATGGCAATGTAATAATTCCATCTTCGTTTACACCAATATTGCCATCTGCAAACTTATATCCAAAAGAAATATCTTTTTTATTTTTCAGAAGCGATTGTAATGAAGTTGCCCTTGTATTACCGCTTTTAACCTCAATAGGAACCACCTTTCCATCTTTTTGGATAATAATATCAATCTCTCTTTTGGATGTTTCATTTTTATAGAAGTATAACGAATACCCCTTCTTATACAATCTTTCAATCACATATTGTGACTCCTTTTCACACTTGTCAGGACATAACGTTCATTTTGACGACATGTTCATTCCTGCTTCATTCCATTGTACGCCACTTCGACCGCTTCCTGACTGATATTACAGAAAAGCTCATAGAATTTCGTTTTCTTTTTTAACTCCTCCAATACCATCACTGTAACCGCCAACACCCCCGCGTCGATCGGGCGATAGCACTGCTGCAGAAGCATCGGGCAGGCTTCGCGTGCCGTAATCTTCCGGATCGAATTATCATTTCCTCTTTTTAAAATGCAGATGCCAGCCAACGGTGCAGAGATATTCGTGCTCAGCCGGTGCTTTCCGTCCCACGGAGTCCCATATGCAAACACGCCCTCCTGCGTGATCCTGAGCAACGGCTTATCATCGTTGATCATCACCGCCCGCTCTCCAAAATACTCCCTCCAAAGTCTTGTGTGGGTAGATTTTCCGGTACCGCTTTTCGCCGTAAACAGATACGCTTTTCCATCCACTGCGATCACAGAACCATGAAACAATAACGTGTTATACATCGGCATCCATTCTGCAATCTTCCGATATACGGCAAGAGTTTCCAAATAGGCATCCGTGTATTCTGCCGCCTGTCCGTTCTGATCCGCTTCTCTCGCAGAACGTTTTCTCTCATACGCGATATCCTCGGGAGATGTCTGAATGATCAGATCTGCGAACGGATTAACGGTCTTATCTTCGTTTTCACTGCCGCCTTCCTTCTCAGTGTTCTCACAAATGTCTGAGACAATGTATTCTTTACAATATTCTCTTATCATGTCGTACAACGGCTTGATACGGATCCGTTTCTCTGCCAGTTGTATCGCAAATGATCTGTGTTCTGTCATCATGTATCCTTTCTGTATCATCTATTCTTAACTCCACACACCACTGTCTGCCAGCTTTTGAAGGCTTTGAATCACCGTGTCGTATGTTTCCGTAACAAACAGCAAACCCATGGTAATATCTTCATAATCTTTCTTATATACTTGTTTTTCTATTATCTCCTTTAATATATTCGTAACCGATACTTCAGCTTTGGCAGATGGACAAATGCTTAATTCCGAACGTACTTGTCTAACCTGTGGAATAAGCTTTTCCATTTTATCTGTTACCCCTATTGCTTCTACTATTTTATGTATATCATATAAATGTCTTGAATGACGATCTGTTTCTCCCTGTAAATAATAATCACATAATGCAAATACTTTATCTACAAGCGTTCTCTCTATTATCTGTGTTGTAATCTCAAACGGCAACAAATCATATCTCTCAGCAAGATCTAAACGATCTATTTTCTTTAAAAAACGATAAATATAATTATCCACTTTTCTTCGCGTTGTAGGAAACGGCAACAGTGCCACATAAGTTTCCACTACAAGTTCCGGTTTCAATATAGATGTCCGTTCAAATATAGACGAATATGCCGCTTTATAACAATTATAATTTCTTCTGCTTCTTGTATCATCAATATTTGTAATTGGAAATTGCAATTCTTCCATAACAGTAACAACAGCTTTTTTTAATTTTCTTTTTCTTGCTTCTCCTGGTGCACCAGACTCAGCCGCATAGGATAAATCTATATCCTCTGAAAATCTGTCAAGTAACTGATAACACTTTGTAAGAGAGGTTCCTCCTTTAAACACCATATCATCCAGCCTCTCTGATAATTTCTTAAGTACAATTGTAACATAATAGTCTTTTTCAATAATTCCTGTTGGAATTCCTAATTCGTTCGCTGCACCAATCAATAATTCACTAAACGCCTCCCGATCATGATGCAAATTCATAAATCATCCCCCATTCAATCAACTTTTTGGCTGTTGCTTCTGTTAATGCCGATGTCACCTCAGATAACTGTTGCTTAGTAAAATGTTTTTTTCTCATATATTCTATCAATCTGTCAATTGTCTCTTGTGTCGTAAGCTCTGTATATTTTTCAGCCTGACAAACACTGTCAAGTAGCTGCAACAATTCTGCATTAGAATCCGATACCGTAATGGATGACTTCTTTACACGTACTTTTTGATTGCCAATCATAACCGTACGTCCATTTGTGGCTTCACGGTTAGTAACGATCTCAATCACAGCCGGCATCTGCGTTGTTAAACCTAATTGATGTGCAAATAATAAACCTGTCGTATATCCATATCGTCCGGTTTTATTTTCCACATATTTACGCATAATAACCACAGCAGGATCGAGATAACTCTTTCCAAGCAGCCCGCCCGACCTCGGAATATAATAAATTCCCGTATCATATCTTTTCAGAAAACCACTTGCTGCCAATCGCTTTACCGACTGACGAACCGCATTTGATGAAAGTCCATCAACCGACAGCTCGTTCAAAAATATTGGCTCATCATATCCATAATGCTCCATTAAATATGTTTTTAACATCTCTTCACCTCCATATGTATTGTACCATTTTTATATTATAATAGTCAATAAATATGTCGTTTATACAAAAACACAGCAATTTTCCTTCTTCTCTAAAATAGATCCTCCAAATGCCACAATATAATAGAAAGGCGGGATTTCCCGCCCTCCTGTATCGTTGTCACCGCGCCTCTCCAAGACAGCCAGTATCCCATTAATTTCCCATATTATCGAGTCCAATCGGCATGCCAGGCAAATCATTAGTACTATCCGTAATAATATCCTCCGTCTCAAACTCCACAATCTCCATCTCCGGTGTCTCATATCTTTCTTTCATGTTACATATCCTCCTTTTAACAAATCCTTCTAATTGTTACCTTTGTTATTTTCCAGCCGGGACAAATGGCAATTCTATCGTATCCGAAGCTTTCTTATCGGTATCCGTTTTGTCTGATCTGTCATCGTTTTGATTTCCCGGTTTCTTGTTATTATCAGTTATCTGATCAGACTTTGTGTTGGAATTCTTATCTTTATCGCTTGTCTGGTTCGACTTTGTGCCGGAATCCTTACTATTATCACTTGTCTGATTTGACTTTGTGTCGGAATCCTTACCGTTACTGCTTGTCTGATCGGACTTTGTACCAGGCTCTTTACTGCCATTATCTGTGCTTTGATCCCGGGCGGAATCCTCTGCCTGATTCTCTTGTCCTGTTGTATCCGCTTTAGAATCCGATGGTTCCTGATTGTCCGAACGGGAAGGCTTTTTATCTGCTTTCGCTTTGCTGTCTGCACCACTTGTATTCTTTTGGTCAGCCGATTTCGGATCATCCTTTTTCACTTTGGAATCCGTCTGTTCCTTTGAAGCAGTTTTTCCATCCGTACCAACACCACTCTTTGTGGTAGATGTATCATTTTCCGACTGTGGATTATCTGTACCAATCGTCAGAGCCGGAAGCTCCTTGTCATTGCCCTTATTCTCTATCGTCTGCCCGGATACAGGCTGACTGCTATTTTTCTTAAAACCCGGATGGCTTACTTTAACCATCACTCCCATAGCAATTATCACAATGACAATTCCGATTCCTGGTACTATGATTATCTTTCTCTTATTTTTCATCTTCATACCTCTGCTTATTTTAACCATAAACACTATTATAGTAAATTTTCCATCTCCGGTGTTTCGTATCTTTCTTTCATATTCTTTTACCTCCTTTAATTACTACCCTCGTTTTTGTAGTATTCATATTCTTGTGCGCAGCTACCATATGCATAAAGTGCCTTGACAACTTCTCTGAGTGATTCAATATTATTTATATTATCACACGCACTGCTCATGACAGTGTATGCATAACTGTTCGTGCCATATGCAAGCTCCGCATATTCCGTATCAGACAACTCCACACAAAAAGCATACTTCTCATTCAACTGACTTGCTTTCACTCCGTGTAATGTTATCTTATAACAGTTCTCTTCATTGACTTTTGTTACCTCATACTGATCCTTTGATATTTGATCTGTATTACAACGAATTGCAAACATATCTTCCTTCACTGTCACATCATCCGCAAACTGCACAGAAACACATAGATCTGTCGTAGAATTCAATGATAAATACGCGGATTTAAATGTAACTTTAGCGTTATCATACGTAACAGAAGCTTTATTTGCATCATTCGTTATAATATTTATAATGCTTGTGTCATTAAACACTGCTCCTGTCAGAGTCAAGCCATCTGACGCAAGCTTATCTGTCTTATATCCAAAATATTTCTGCGCTGCACCACCATAGTTTAACATACCCTTTACCAACTGTATCGTTGCTTTACTGATGTCACTTTCCTCTGCAGACATATGTGACAAAATGTAATCTGCATATTCTTTTACCGTGTACGTATGCACGGTTCCCTTCTTTTCACCATTATTACCAATCATCTGCGCCTGAATATCTGAAGTCATTTCTTTGGCAGCAACTTCACAGGTAAAGACATAATATGTCACACCATTCTTTACCGTTGTATCGGTTGTAGCGGTCGAACCGTCTTCATGATTTCCATTTACATATACCTTTGATGTCGTGCCATTTGGCAAGGTAAAATTCATATATACGGATTCATCATTGACAACGTCATCTGACAACTCCATATAGAAATTAACGCCAATATTACCGGTAAGACTTAAGGAATAACCGGCGAGTTTTGCGCCAATGCCATCAATATACTGACCGCAGTCATCACATTTTCCATCATTGTCCGCATCCGGATGTTCGCCATAGGTATTCTTCTCTGTATTGGAATATTCATAGGATACTGGCTCTCCCGATTTGCCCTCACATCCTTTATAAATAGCATTCTTGTAAACTTTAGCTCCACCTAAGGTCGGATAATTGTCTGTTCCGATGGTTTGTCCCCAGATGGAGCCATCGTAAGTCACAGTGTTATCACCTTCTCCGGTTGAGCAGCCCTGTGACAGGAGATACGCAATTTCACCGCTGGCGAATTGTGCGGCGGTTTTGCCGCCATTTTCATCTTCTGTGTCTGCGAGGTAATAGCAATTTGTGACTGGGCCAAAATAGTATCCACATATACCGCTTATATCAGCACCTGAGCTAGTAGCAGTAACAGTTCCTATGTTATAACAGTTTGAAATTGGTGCAATACTACAACCACACACACCACCCACAGAAGCTATTGAGCCGGTAGCAGTAACAGTTCCTGTGTTATAACAGTTTGCGATTGTGCCACCATTGTATCCACATATACCGCCTATAGCAGCAGATGGATCAATAGCGGTAAGATTCCCTGCATTATAACAATTTGTGATTGTGCCGTCATTGCGTCCACACACACCGCCCACAAAATCTTTCCCTTTGAAATAGGAATCAACAACTCCAACATTTTTTATGTTGCCATCAGCTTCTGAACTTCCGAATAATCCAATACGTATTGAATTACCATTATTAAAGTACAAACCACTTACGGTTTTATTATTTCCGTCAAACGTTCCTGAATACTGTGTTGTATGATCTTCCATACAATCTGCAATCGGTGTCCAGGTTATAAAGTCACTTCCGTTGGAAACGTTGCCCTCTGCATCGTATTGTAAAGAATCAAGAAGATTTTCATTTACTGTGATGTCTTTCATCAAAATTGCATTGGCTGATGTGTTTTGTTCAACTCCATCAAGAGTACCATTTACAAGTCCTGCAAACCAGTAGAGCTGACCAGCATTGCTGATCTCATAAACCTCATCCTCGCTACCGTTCCCATCCATATCATACTTGTCTGTGGTGAGCTTTGCCGGCTGGTATACCTCATTACATGCACAGAAACCGTTCTCTCCGATGCTGTGAGATTCCGTTTCTTTCGTCACATATCCGATCGGACAGTCCTTGCATGCCACATTTTTTATATGATTATTGTCATCTTCCCAAGTGTATGTAATATCACCGTCTTTGTTATGTGTATGTGTGTCATCACTTGCTTCTATATCCTCGATCATATAGCCATTTACTAATATGTTTGCTCCATCTTCAACTGCAAGCAGTTCCTGATTCGTAATGCTTGCCCCTTGCATAAACACGATAGTTCCATTATTTGGTATCGTTAATTTTTCTATCAACGATGCATTACCATATACAACTGACTTTGTCTCATTATTTCCATATTGCTTTGTAACGACTGCATCACTAAAACTACCGCCTTTTATTACCCCGTCTTCATATCCTCCACTATTACATGCCATGATCTGACTATTTGACACAACGAGTCCATTCTTTGAGGAAATTGCATATTCATCTTTTCCTATCTTTGCTTCAACATAACTGTTTGTAATAGATATATCACAGCCAGCATTAATTGCATATCCGGCACTGTCTCCACTAGAAACAATTACATGACTATTCTCAATCTTCAAGCTGCCTTTACATACAATTTCCGGTGCATATACCGTAGCATCTGTAATTTTCAGATTCATTTGCTTACCAGATCCATCTGATATAGTTCCATCACCAATTTGTGTTCCAACCGTCAAACTTCCACTATTATCACTCTTTAATTCCAGTGTATGTTCCCCATTGCTTGACTTAGATGTAATATTACCACTTACTGTATTTTCCCCGGATAACAAAACAGTAAGATCACCACCTTCAACAATAATATGTTGAACAGACGCATTTTGGAGTACAAGCTGATTCTTCTCTCTATCATAATACCAATTTGTTCCCGCGTATAACGTATTCGCATTATCGGAAACTCCATCATCTTGAAGTTCCCCGTTCAAAATAATATATCTAAATTCCGCGTTCTCATCTATTATGGATAAGTTTTGTGGAGCTTTTTCCACTGCAGACTCCTCCGCCTTCGCATTCATCACGCCCCAGCCGCTCACATCCACTGCCGACAGCACCATAAGAACCGCCATCGCTCCGGCAAATATCCGCTTTGCCCCTCGTTTTCTTTGTTTTTGTTTCATATCTTCCTCCTTTTCCTTGCGATGTACTCCCGGTATCTTCGTTTAGAAGATTCCGGGAATACATTGTGTTATGCAGCGCTTATTTCCTTACCAGGCATATACAACAAACATTTACTCCCTCTCTATCATTCAGAAATTTTCGCATAATTTAAGATCATTTCCTTTATTCTGAGAAGCTCCGGAGTATAATCCCTATTATCCTCCGCACCCCAGATAAAACCGCCCGCATAATAGGCACATGCCGTCATCATCGTATGCACGGTCACTCGCATAAATTCCTCTCTCGGAATATCCGTGCGGAACGTATGATCCTCCTTAGCTTTCTCATACATCCATTCCAGTCTCGTATCGACCGAATAGAGCGATGCATGAAATTCCTCCAGCTGCTCCTCTCTTACGCCTTCATGCGTGACATAATGATTGAAATTGTCATTATACTGCAACAGGTCTTTGTGATACCGGTACATATCAATATAGCTGTCCAGTGTAAAGGTAAAACGGTCGATCGCCGGAATATCTCCGATCGATGACAATGGACGCTTTGCATCCAGCTCATCCAGATACTCCTTCCACTTGGCAGCACAGACAGCAACCACCAGCTCGAGCTTATTCGCATAATAACGAAATAATGTAGCCCGTCCTATTCCTGCGGCACTTGCAATCTCTCCCATGCTGACCGGCTCGATCTTCTGTTCCACAAAAATTCGAAAAGCCGTGTCTATGATCAACCTTCTCCTCGCTTCTTTAAGACTTTCCTTCTTCTGTAACCGGCTCATAAAACAATCCTCCATATGATACACCCTGTCTCAATTTTATATAAAGTTGGCTGTGTTGTCAACAAAATCAGAAAATGCCCCATCAGCAACACTGACGGAGCATCTTCTGCTTATTTATATGTGTATCATGCTTTCATAATAGATCCAAAAGGAAAACAAGCGTGTCATAGACAGAATAGAACTTGTATGTTACATTGTATAATGTTGGGCTCAACAGACATTTTGAGCCCAACATCATACATTTATAATTCCACAAGCAGGAGGTTCCCATGGCAGAGATTATCCCAATTACTGATTTTCAGGCTCCGGATCTTGATATATACGCACGCTGCTCCGAATCACAGCTTTTACATTATTATGAACCAAATGGCGGTATCTTTATCGCCGAAAGTCCCAAAGTGATCGAGCGTGCGCTGAATATGGGATGTGAACCGATCTCTCTTCTCGCTGAAACAAAGCATCCGGACACCCGGCTTGCCGATATCATATCCCGATGTCCGGATATTCCGGTTTACACAGCGCCCTATGAGATATTAACAAAGCTGACCGGATTTGCTCTCACAAGAGGTGCGCTCTGTGCAATGCGCCGTCCTGCTTTAAGATCCGTCGAAGAGCTCTGCCGGAATGCCAGACGAATCGCCATCCTGGAGGACGTTGTAAATCCCACGAATGTCGGTGCTATTATCCGATCGGCTGCAGCACTCCACATGGATGCAGTCCTTCTGACACCTGCCTGCAGTGATCCGTTTTACCGCCGTGCCGCCCGCGTGAGTATGGGAACTGTTTTTCAGATTCCGTGGACCTATCTGCCATCCGGTCCATCCTCTGCCACAGAGCAAGACAACGCATCCGCCGGATCATATATAAAACAGCTTCAGGAGCTTGGTTTTATCACGGTTGCCATGGCACTCAAGGATCAGTCTCTGTCCATTACGGATCCCACGCTTGCAAATGCTTCGAAGCTTGCCATCGTCCTCGGAACCGAGGGGGAAGGCCTTTCGCAGGAGACAATTGATGCCTGTGACCACACTGTGATGATCCCAATGTCCCACGGTGTCGATTCCCTCAATGTGGCTGCTGCCAGTGCAGTGGCTTTCTTTGAGATCACAAAGGATTTGTAACACTGTTCATCAATTCATCTGCTTTAATTGAATACGCATAGGCAAGAGGATTTCTTTTCTTCAAGGATTTTAATGCTTTTGACACGATTCTATCTGTATGCTGCTTTTTTATATATTCATCAGCATTTTCAATTTTTTTAAATGGTACATTTGCCATCAAACATGCTGATATATACATTAAACTCGGAGCATATGCAGACGCCACTTCTGCAGAATAATCAAGCGAATAAATATGTCCGGCTAAGCTTCTGATTCCTTTCAGATAACTTTGATAGTCCTCCGTACAATACATGCCTCTGCTTGCAATACATACAGATGCCTGGTAGGTATCCATAAGAACCTCTTTTGCTGTAACATCAATTCCTCGATATGCAATTTCATCTTCTACTATTTTATAATACGTTCCATAGACAATATTAAAATCATCGAAAACATTAATTAAAGAATATACGTCAAACATCTGTTTCATTATTTCCAGATCTTTTCTTGTATCGATCAGGACGCCTGTAGTATGTGGTGCAAATGCAAATAATACCCGTTCAATCAAATTTGGATCTCTTTTGCTCGATTTGTGCAAATCCATAATATGCTCTACACTATAATTTTCTCTTGTAATCATCCAAAACTCCTTTACCCTAATCGCAATTTTACATTTGTTTCTTCCTCTATAAATTTTCTAATTTTATCTGCACTTTTACGTCTTCTTGCATATCGAAACAACTGACTCTCGTCCACAACATAAGAATCAAATGCTGTTTCATAAATAGCCGGATACTCTGATTCACCAAACATTGCTTTTACCAGATTTTCCGAAAAAATATCTACCAGTAATTTTTCTAAATCTGTATGCCAGACTTCTTCCTTCCCTTTGGGTGATTCCGTCAAAAGATTTCTTAAAACAATTATATCATCCTGTCTGTAATGAAAGAAATCCTCTTCTGTCGGGTTAATAAGAATTTTACCCTCGTACTCTTTTTTTAATCGTTCAAATACAGAACTGCATAATTCTTTTTCTACAAAAACAAAAATAACATTATGCGCAATTTGGTGATTCAAAAAACGATTCATCTGATACAGTTCTGCAATTCTGAAATCCAAATCATAAAAATCTTTATTTAAAATTTCTGAAATATGAATCGACGTTCTCGAATAATCGTATTCATAATCTCTCAGCTCGCCCTTTATGCAGTATGCATTTCTGCCAATACGGGCTATTTTACCGGATTCCAAATATTTTTTTAAATATTTTTCCATGGTACTTTTACTCATGTTTCCTATATTTTCCATAAATATCTCAAATAAATATTTTTTGTTAAACATTGATAATCCGTATAGTGATCTAAGGTTTTCATCCATATGTCAATCACCTCCCAAAATACATTTTCGGCATTTTTCTAAATTAGTGCCGTTTTTATATTCAGTATGATATCATTTCCGTTTCCTTTTGTAAATACAAATTCGGCACTATTTTACAATAGTGCCGAATTTGTATCCATTATTTATTTATGATTACTAAAAATATCTCTAAACATTCTGTTCCCGTGAGTTACACAAGCTTCATAACGTCCTCTGTAATCTGCTCCGTAGTCAGCCGGTTCTCCTTCACAACTTCAGCAGCGTCGTAACGGTCTAAAAATTCCTTCTTCAGTCCGTAGTTTAATACCTTCATATCGGAGTCTCCGTAGAAACGCGCAATCTTCTCACCGAAGCCTCCATCCAGGATGCCGTCCTCCAGCGTGATCACAACATCATGATCCTTCTTAAGATTCTCTAACATGTCCTGATCAATACCGGTAATATAATATGGATTGATCACGGTTGCCTTTGTGCCTGTCTTTTCCTCAAGCTCCTTTGCAACGCTCTGTCCCAGAGAATAAAATGTACCAAGACCGATGACTGCCACCTTCTGTCCCTTCTGGGTGATCTCATATTTATTCAGGTCAGAGAAATCCTTTGTTACCTTCTGTCCGTCAGACACAACAGGACCGCCCGGAAGACGGATCGCTACCGGATGCTCATTCTGCTCCAGACTCCAGTCAAGCATCGCCAGATACTCTTCCTTGGTGGTTGGTGCCAGATAAACAAGATTTGGAATATTTGCCATCATCGGAATATCATACAGACCGAGATGTGTCACATCGTTCATTCCGTAAACGGTTCCCCAGAAGGTTACGATCGTTGCGGCATTATTGTTAATGCAAAGATCCTGTGCGATCTGATCATAGGTTCTCTGTACGAAGGTACTGTATACACCCCAGACCGGCTTTCCACCGTTTGCGGCAATTCCGGATGCAAGTGCCACGGCTGTCTCCTCAGCGATTCCCACATCGACAAACTGCTTGCCTGCCAGATCACGCTTGTCCTTGGTAAAGCCTAAAACGGTCGGCGTTGCAGAGGTGATCGCAACAACAGCCGGATCCTTCTTCATCTTATCAAGCAGAAATTCAGCCGTAATATCGGAATAATCCTCGCCCTGCGGCTGACCGAGTGCCTCTCCGGTCTCAATATTAAATGGTGCATTGTAATGCCATGCCTCTTTGTTCTGCTCTGCCGGTGCATATCCCTTTCCTTTGAGAGTTTTGATATGAACGACAACCGGCTTGTCGCTGTCCTTTACACTCTGAAATGCCTCGATCAGCGCCTGCACATTGTTGCCCTCATCAATGTACACATAATCCAGTCCCATTGCGCGGAACAGATTGCATTCTGCCTGTCCCTTTGTGTCGCGCAAAAGCTTCAGATTGCTGTATAAGCCTCCATGATTTTCAGCAATGGACATATCATTATCATTGACAACAATGATCAGATTGCTCTCAAGCTCTGCAGCAAAGTCAAGTCCCTCTAATGCCTCACCGCCACTGAGCGAACCGTCTCCGATCACAGCGATCACATTGCCTGTTCCGCCGTTAAGGTCACGTCCCTTTGCCAGACCGCATGCAAGGCTGACAGAGGTAGAGGTATGACCTACCGTAAAGTGGTCATGCTCACTTTCCTGTGGACTGCTGTAGCCGGTCACATCATCATAATGCTCTTCATACAGATATGCATCCTTTCTGCCGGTCAGCATTTTATGTGGATATGTCTGATGGGACACATCAAATACAATCTTATCCTTTGGTGATTCAAACACATAATGAAGTGCAATCGTTGCTTCCACCATTCCGAAATTCGGTCCGAAATGACCGCCATGGATACTTGCTCGTTTTAAAAGAGCCTGTCTCATCTCATCTGCGAGCTGTGTCAGCTGCTCTCCGGATAACTTCTTCACGTCCTCAGGTCCATTGATCTGCTCTAAATACATGTTCTTTCCTCCTTGTTTTCTCATTTATTTCTACCGGAAACCGGTTGTAAAAAAACTTGCGTCGTTTCACCCAACAACGCAAGTATAACACTTAAAGTTCACTTTAAGTCAAGTTCTTTGAGATCGACTTTTGTAAACTTTATAATATTTTTATTTTTGGTCGGTAATCTGCCTGCGGATCGCCGCATACTTTCTCGTGGAGATCGGCACACTGCTGCCATCCGTCATCACTGCCTCATACCTTTTGACCGACTGCACAAACGCCGGATTGATCAGATGACTCTTGTGGATGCGCAGGAAGACATCCGGGTATTTCTCCTGTATCGCAGAGATTCCCTCCGAGCTTTCATAGATATTATTCACACAGTAAATCTCGGTGTAATGTCCCATACTCTTCACATGAAGCACCTCATTGTCCGACAGATATAAAAGACTGTTGTCCCTGCCCCGGATCATCAGATGCTTTACAGCAGGCGTTATGCTAAACATCTTTGCGACCGGCATATCCGTAAAATGTACGGGATAGATCATGTCTCTGCCATCCATCGGGATCGCATTCGCAATAAAGCAGGTTCGGATCTTCGGTTCAACGCTGCGATGCCCGTCTTCAGCCGTCTGCCGGACCTCCTTCCAGTTTAACAGGATCCTCTGGTCACAGCGGATCACTTTATTGTCCGGATAAAAGGTATCCACCAGGAAGGTCACAAGGATCTCACAGGTGTCCCGCTCCTTCCACAGAAGCGATGATTTCATATCAATCGTCTCAAAGGTCAGCGGATTATCCTCCTGCGCAAATGTCTGCGTGAGCAGCTTTTTAGAATGAATAACCTGCCCTTCGCACGGTCCGTACCAGTCAATTTCCTCATGCATAACGTCCACAAAGGGCTGAATATCATTTTGATAATAATGCACGATAATGTCCATACTTTTGGACACCAATTCGGATGTGTTCATTCCCTTGTCCTCCCATTTCCGTTCTCACCCGTAGCATTATTATCTTATAAATATCAAAAAAAATCAAGAAGAGCTCCCTTTCATTTTCTATTCCACCGCTTTGTCTTCTTTGGCACAATATTCAAAGAAATCAAAGTCCGCATAATGCTTGTGTTTTACGCGGTCCGCACAGGTAATGCCGACCATTGTTCCCGTAAATTCTCCGTATTTGCAATACTCATCGGAAAACTTTGTCGTGTCAAACGGAATGCCGATCTTTTCGTAATGGGAGCCATCATATCCCCAGTAAAACTGCGAATGTTTTCCGTTAATTTCAAGGCGGAAATAGATCGGTACATCATCTACACCGGATACACTTTGCGGCAATTTCGTGAGATTTACGGAAGAAGGGAGTAAGCTTTCCGGAATAAAAGGGCAAAACCAGCGTTTTGCCCTTGCTTCCCACCACATTACGAGCATTTTCCTATACCAGAACAAAGTGAGCTTACCCTCTTTGCGCGTCACTGCACAATTTCTTATACAATCTCCCTCTGTGCTGCCCGGACTTCTCAGTCAACAAACACAGAGGGATTATCTGTCCTATTTATCGGACACCTATTTTACCGTTGTCTCACGGATGATCTTTCGTACCGGAAGTACAAAGGACGGGGATACCGAAAGCTCATCGATACCCATTTTCACAAAGGTCTCTGTCAGCGTTGTATCAGCACCAAGTTCCCCGCAGATGCCGACCCAGCAACCGCCCTTATGACCGTTATCGATCGTCATCTTGATCATCTTAAGGATTGCCGGATGGTGCGGATCATACATCGTGTCTAACTTCATATTCTGACGATCCATTGCCAGGGTATACTGTGTCAGATCGTTTGTTCCGATACTGAAAAAGTCAACCTCAGCGGCAAGCTCCTCACTCATCATGACAGCCGCCGGTGTCTCGATCATAATACCCTGTTCAAAGCTTCCATAAGGGATGCCCCGCTCGTCAAGCTCCTTCTTAACGGATAAAACGATCTTCTTGATCTCGCGAACCTCCTCCACGGAAATGATCATCGGATACATGATCGCGATCTCGCCATAAGCACTGGCACGAATCAACGCACGAAGCTGCGTACGGAAGATCTCCGGGCGGTCCAGACAGATACGGATCGCACGGTAACCCATGGCAGGGTTCTCTTCCTTATCCAGATGGAAATAGTCCACCTGCTTATCGGCTCCGATATCAAGAGTACGAACAACCACCTTCTTGCCTGCCATCGTCTCAGCCACGCGCTTGTAAGCCAGAAACTGCGTCTCCTCATCCGGATAATCCTCTGCCTCCAGATACAGAAATTCACTTCTAAAAAGTCCGATGCCCGCTGCATCATTGGCAAGAACATTAGCAACGTCACCGACACCGGCAATATTAGCATACAGCTTGATATGCTTACCGTCTGCGGTCACATCCTCCTTGCCCTTAAGCAGTGATAACAGTTCTCTTGCCTCCTGCTCCTTTTTCCGGTCATCCTTCAGCTTTGTAAGAATCTCCTCCTCCGGATCTATATAAAGCTTTCCACTCCTGCCGTCTACCACTGCCATGTGGCCATTCCACTCCTCTTGGATATCCACACCGATCAGTGCCGGTATGTTCATGGTTCTTGCGAGAATCGCTGTATGGGAATTGGCGGATCCATGGCGTGTCACAAAGGCAAGGAGCTTCTCCTTGTCCATCTGAACAGTCTCGCTCGGTGCCAGATCATCCGCCACAATGATCACCGGTTCGTCCCCGATATCACCTGTGGTCTCCTGCTCTCCGAGCACAGAGATCAAACGCTCTGTGATATCCTTGACATCAGCCGCTCTCGCCTTGAAATATTCATCGTCCATCTGCGAGAACATCTCCGCAAAGTTATCGCCGGTTGTTGCCACGGCAAACTCTGCGTTTACATTCTGTGTCTCGATCATATTGACGATAGAGGAAACGTAATCGTCATCCTCCAGCATCATCATGTGCACCTCAAAGACAGCCGCATTGGCTTCGCCAACCTCCTTGACCGCTTTTTCGTACAGTGCCTGAAGCTGCTCGGATGCCTTTGCACTGGCAGCCTCATATCTTGCTTTCTCTGCAGCCGTATCCTCGACCTTCTCGCGTTTTACCTGCTGCGCACCCTTCTGATAATAAAAGATCTTTCCAATTGCGATCCCTTTAAAGATCGACTTTCCCTCGTATATTTCCACCACAGCCTCCATTTCCGCATGACTCGCGCATGCATTCTCTCATTTTGCCCTGTGACAGGATATGCAATCGATTACAGTGTCTCCTCAAAGAACTTCTCCATGCCGGCTGCCGCAGCATCCTCATCAGCACCCTCAACCTCTACTGTGATCTCCTCGCCGCACTTTACGCCGAGAGACATTAACATCATAAGCTTTCTTGCATCTGCCTTGCGGTCGCCCTTTACGATCGTAACCGCAGACTCATATTTCTTTGCTTCCTTTACCAGAAGACCTGCCGGTCTTGCGTGAATACCTACCTCATCAGTGATTACATAATTGAATGATTTCATAATAATTTCCTCCATTTCTTAAATTTGTTCGTTTGATTTTATATTGTATACGGATGCTTTCCGGCATCCTTAAAACTTTTATCTGTTCTTTGGTGCTTCGATTGCTTTTATTCTTCGGCGTCCAGTTCGCCGCTTGTCACACGACAGATATGCATTGCCAGATATCCGGTTTCCGCATCCTTTAAGGTGCAGCCGATGGTCGTTCCGATCTGCTCACAGATCTGTTCTGCCATTGCAAATTCCTCCGGATATTTCACACTCATATAGTCATTTAAACTCATTTTCAATTTCTCGCCATTCAGCGCCCGCACGATCATGTAACGCACATGGTTCATCAGTCGGTTATAGGATAATGTCATGACATCGATCCGTTTTCCCATGGCATTCTCTACGATCTCAATACATTCACGCACCGCGCGGGCTGTCTTCATGGCATCGGATACCTTGTCATCATCGATGGCAGAATGCACATGCAATGTAATATATCCGATCTCATCGTCTCCGATGATAATTCCAAATTTCTTCTTGAGAACCGGCACAACACAGCTTGCAACCTTATACTCCATATGAAACAAAAGACGGATATCCTCGGTCAGTGGATTACTGATCGACTCGTGCCTTTTCATGCGCTCCACCGCATAACAGATATGATCCGCAAGCGGAAATAAAATGTTGCGGTCAATATTTCCAAACACCTTCTGCGCCTCATCAAGCACCAGGTTCGCGATCTCCAAAAACTCCGGATCGATTGATTTTACGATCTCTCCCGCCTGCCCCCGCTCACCGGCTGCCTGCAGTGTATAGATACGGGCATCCTCTCCCGGTTCCACATGTTCGCTCACCTTTTTACCAAATCCAATCCCCTTGCCCATCAGAAGACATTCCTTCCCGTCCTCTGCATTTACCGCAAGCACCGCATTATGGTTTAACACTTTTACGATTCTGTACATGTCCGATCCTCACATTTCATTTATTCGTAGAAATCGACCGCAAATAATTCCTCTCCTGCTTTGATCTCTCCGTCCTTCAACAGTCGGATCTTCTGGTTATCCTCAAGCTCCGTACAAAGCACCGGTGATGTCAGGGATGGAGCATGCCCGGCAAGATAGTCAAGATCCAGCTTCATCATCGGATCTCCCTTCTTCACCTTCTGTCCGTTCTCGACAAATACCTCGAAGCCCTTGCCGCCAAGCTGTACGGTGTCAATGCCAATGTGTAACAGCATGCTGAGTCCGGAATCTGTCATAAATCCAATGGCATGCTTTGTCTCAAAGACAAAGACAACCTCTCCATCCTCCGGTGCCTTTACAATGGCATCCGTCGGTGTCACAACGGCTCCGTCTCCCATCATTCTTCCGGCAAATGCCTCATCCGGTGCCGTGGACAGATCTGCTGCCACACCGGTGATCGGGCTTGATACCACGATGGTCTTTGTAACCTTTGTTTCCGTCTGTTCCTCCTGTGCAGGCACATCCTCCTCCACAGTTTCTTCACTATCTTTAGTATATTCGATATCCGGCGCTGTTTCAAGGTAATCTTCCAAATTTGACTTGATCACCGTGACATGAGGACCGTATACAATCTGAACGCCGTTACCCTTGTGGATCACACCGCTGGCTCCGGTTGATTTTAACAGTGCATCGTCAACCAAATCGGCATTAAATACCGTACAGCGAAGTCTTGTTGCACAACAGTCAACACCGTCGATATTCTTCTTACCTCCAAGACCTCTTGTGATATCTGCGCTGAGCGGATCATCTGTCCCATTTTCGGTACTGTCCGTTTTCTTGGACTTTCTTGCATTGACATCTGCCTTCGTATAAAGCTTCACCTCCTGATCTTCATCCTCACGTCCCGGTGTCTTTAAGTTCAGCTTCTTGATCAGGAATGAGAAGATAAAGTAATACAGGAAGAAATAAATAATTCCGACCGGAATGATCCTCAGCCAGCTTGTCTTGTCATTGCCCTGAAGAATACCAAACAGGAACAGATCCAGAAAACCACCGGAGAAGGTAAGTCCGACTGCAATGTTTAACATGTGGGCGATCATATAGGCAGCACCTGCTAAGATCACCTGTACTGCAAACAGGATCGGTGCCACGAACAGGAACGAGAACTCGATCGGCTCTGTGATACCTGTCAGCATGGATGTCAGTGCTGCGGAGAAAAGAAGACCTCCAACCTGTTTCTTTTTCTCCGGCTTCGCGGTGCGGTACATTGCAAGTGCCGCCCCCGGAAGACCAAAGATCATAAAGATAAACTCACCGGAGAAATATCTTGTCGCGTCCGCGCTGAAATGCGTTACATGGGATGCATCGGCAAGCTGTGCAAAGAAGATATTCTGTCCACCCTGTACCATCTGTCCGGCAACCTCTGCCGTGCCGCCGACAGCTGTCTGCCAGAACGGCATATAGAATACATGGTGAAGACCAAACGGAATCAGTGCTCTCTTGACAATACCAAAGATCAGTGTGCCGAAATAACCACTGCCGGTCACAAGACCTCCGAGCGAATAAATACCGTTCTGAACAACCGGCCATACAAAATACATCAGAATACCGACAAACATATACACGATCGTGGAAATGATCGGTACAAATCTTGATCCGGCAAAGAATGACAATGCATTCGGAAGCTGGATCTTATGGAAGCGGTTGTGAAGTGCCGCCACACCAAGACCGACGATAATACCTCCAAACACACCCATCTGCAGGGTATTGATACCGCAGACGGAAGCAATCGTTCCGGAAAGCACATCCTTTGAAATGCTTCCATCCCCGAGGATCTTTCCATTGATCTCCAGCATACCGCTGATCGAAATATTCATAACGAAATATGCGATCACGGCAGAAAGAGCAGATACCTCCTTCTCCTTCTTTGCCATACCGATGGCAACACCAACGGCAAACAACAGCGGCAGGTTATCAAATACGGCACTGCCGACCTTATTCATGATGACTAAAAGTGCATGCAGGATCGTCCCGTCACCAAGGATCTTTCCCAAATGGTACGTTGCAATTGTCGTCTCGTTTGTAAACGAACTACCAAGTCCCAGAAGCAACCCGGCAACAGGCAGGATTGCGATCGGCAGCATAAAGCTTCGTCCGATTCTCTGCAGGACTTCAAAAATCTTATCTTTCATGATTCATCCTTCCTTTCCTGGTGATATTCATGTGATCATCTGCTTCGTCTGCATATCCTTTTTAGTGTCCGCTTTTTGCCCGATTCTATACAGCGTACCCGGGATTTATGCTGTTATTCTCACAAAAAGGGAACAAAAAAAGGCACTAACTCACACAAATATCCTGTAAAATTTATGTCTAGTTAATGCCTTGGGTTCGTTCGAATCAAGTAACATACTATCTAAATTATTTATAACATTTTCACTCTGATTTGTCAAGCCTATTTCTCATCACAAACCTGAAAAATATAGAACTTCAAATAATAAGAAGTATCTGCCGCCCAGAGGATCGGATGATCCGGTGCCTGCGTACGGAATTCCACCTGACGCAGCCGTTTGTGTG
>OJMM01000349.1_pt1 | contig 31714 bp, 18 predicted proteins | sample 1597231 | NCBI WGS metagenome assembly OJMM01 (sample SAMEA2452128, study PRJEB22498) | human gut metagenome | reverse complement strand
TGGGCTAGGAGCTTCTGCCCTTTCAGGGCGTGTGGGGCAAAACTTGCGAAAGTTCTATCGGTTATTTAAAAACCTGGCAAACTGGTTTTCGTTCGCTGTTTGGCTCGGACAGCCCACTGTTCTTCCTACCGCTAGTCTGCTGTTCTAGTTTCTCCAGTCTGCTGTTCCCGATAAATAAAACCATTTTTTTTCGTCCTTTTATTCACTTTTTCCCCATTTCTCCCCTCCATTTAAAAATAAAATTTGTACTTTTGCATACGTTTTAACGTGTTAACGATAATCTTGGCAGATGCCAAATACAAAAATAAGAACGAAATGGATACATTATATTTATTGCAGTTCGCCTGTTTCCTATTTATGCTCGTCAATATCCTCATCCTGGGTATTACCCGACTGCATATGAAGTGGATGAACCGGCGATATGAAGTGTCACGATGGCTGATTATCGGAGCCATGGTAGGATTAGCCATACAATTTCTCTTGCAGATGCTTCTGGGCTTCCGGGCTCAAAACGCTGCTGTGGGAGCCGTTTTCAACATTCTGGTCTATCCCCCTTGCTTCTCGCTCATCTCTATTGGCATTTACAATATTGAGGCAACGCATGCCAACCGCAGGAAGATGAGCATCGTTTGCGCCAGCATTTATGCCGCCATATTGGCTGCCTTCTGCATCGGCTTTATCCAGAGCGGAAACTTCCATATCGGCAGCTGGATTTATGTGATGATAGGCCTGTTCGCCTTCAGCGTAGCCTATTGCATCTATATGATAATAGTGGAAATCAGAAAGCGCAGAAGAATGCTGGAGGTGATGGCTGGTTACGATATCCTGCCTTACGTGAGATATGCGCGAGCCAGTGTATTCATGGTCTTTTTCCCTGCAGTAGCCCTGCCTTTTGCAGTTCTTTCCACCAAATCTCTATATGTAATTGGACCTCTGGGACTGCTTGCTGTCTTTTTCTTCACGCTCAGTTTCATGGCTTTGGGCTATAATTACATGCCTACCGAAGAACTCTTGGATAAGGAGGAAGAAGAGGAGGCTGCCATGGAAAGTGTGGAAGACAATGCCTGTTTAGAACTGCAGGATGAAGAACTTGATGATAAGAAAGAAACTTTACAATCGCAGCGTTCAAAAAGACGGCAGAAGATCGTCCGTGAGAAGTTGGATGAATGGTGTGCCGCCAAGGGTTATAGGGATACGTCGCTGAATATGATTACCCTGTCACGTTCGTTGAATATCAGCAGATACGAGTTGTCGCGCTACCTCTCATCCTGTCTCAATACCACCTTCCGCCCCTGGCTTGCCGAGGTGCGTTTTGAGGCTGCCAAGAAGATGATGTTGGATAACCCCGACTTCGGTAATGATATCATTTCTGCCGAGTGCGGCTTCTCTTCCCGTACCCATCTCTACCGTATGTTCAAAGAGAAAGAAGGCTGCTCTCCTACGGCTTGGAGAGAGAAAAACTGTTAAAAAGTATGTATTAGGTGTCGCATTCCCCACGAATGAGACACCTTTTTTGTAGGAATGCGACACCTATGTGGGGGAATGCGACACCTAGTTTCAAAGAAAAACACTATCTTTGCACCATGAAAAGTATAATAGAATCATTAGCCAAAGAAGAACAGGCTATCCTGATAGTAGCTTTGTTTCTCCTCATTTATGTTGGCATCATGATTAATGTCATGGTGAGGGAATATAGGACCTATCTTGATGATTACCCGATGTATCATTTCAGCTTGGGTGATTTCATCAGGAGAGGGCGTTTCTATATCTGCCTCATCCTCGGCGTAGTGTTTATCACGTTCGTGTGTCTGGTAGTCAGTCTGATGGCAATCAGTATTCAGTAATTTCTTGATAAAATATAATAACAAAACATATTTATTTATGATGAAAAGATTTACAAATCAATCCAATGGGTCGCACGTCGGCCGTATTAACAATGGGGGGGGCGAAGTTCCGAAGATTTGCCCTGTTCCCATTGATGTTGCTCATGTTGTTGCTTATGCCAGCCGGCATGGTGGCGCAGAAGGCAGCTTCCAGTTCTAAGTATATAGCAACGTATGAATCCTCTACCCAAACTTTGACTTTCAAGAAAAATGTGGGTGAAACCCTTCCTGAAAATAGTGCTTGGGTGGAAGATAAACAGAGGGTGGTTACTATCAAAAATAAATTAGGGAATGGCACAATTGTGCACATTGTTTTCGATAAGAGCTTTAGCACATACACTCCTACATCGTTGTACCGTTTCTTTGAGGGTCTCACAAAACTGGAAACAATTACAGGCCTGGAATATCTGAATACAGCGAAGGTGACAGATATGCACTACATGTTCGGTAATAGTTCAAAACTCCCCTCTCTCGACGTCACCAACTTCAATACCGCAAAGGTGACGGATATGAGCGATATGTTCAAAGGATGCTCCGCTCTCACCTCTCTCGACGTCACTAAGTTCGATACGAGGAATGTAACGAATATGGAAGGCATGTTCTCATCCTGTTCAAAACTCACCTCTCTCGACGTCACTAACTTCAATACCGTGAATGTGAAGAATATGATGAAAATGTTCGCTGGCTGCACAGCTCTCACCTCTCTTGACGTTACAAACTTCAACTCAGAAAATGTGACTAATATGAACAGGATGTTCTATAAATGTTCAAAACTCACCTCTCTCGATGTCTCTAATTTCAATACAAAGAAGGTGACAAATATGAGCTTTATGTTCTCTTATTGCTCAACTCTCACAACCATTTACGTCAACGACAAGTTTGTAATAGACAAGGTAACTAACGGTTCTTACATGTTCGATAATTGCACAAATCTCAAAGACTATGCCCCGAGCAAGAAAGACCATAACTACGCCAACTACAAGACTGGCTACTTCACCAAGCTGGTAGGCAAGAATGGCGATGAGAAGATAGGAGCAACGGGAGAAACTCTTGCTACGGATAATCTCGTACTTGACGATGGCAAGGACTTCGTGGCTTACGAGCCGTTCGCAGCCAAGGCTGCATCTTATAGCCGCACTATTAATGCTGGTACTACCTGGGGAACGCTCTGCCTGCCATTCGAGGTATCTCTCGATGGTCAGAACTTCCGTGCCTTCAAACTCCTTTCGGCTGATGATGTTACAGAAACCGTAGAACTCGAAGAGATTGAGACAAACATCGCTGCTGGTACTCCTGTTATTATCAAGATGAAGGATGGAGCCACCGAGCTCAAATTCACTGAAGCCGACAAGGAGATTGCAAAAGACGTTCAGACTGCTGAAACTGCTGACGCCAACTACAAGCTCCAGGGTATCTACACCCAGAAGGAGTTCAGCAAGGATACTGATAACAACTGCTACATCGTGAAGGGCGCCAAGCTGATGAACCCAGCCAAACTGTTGGAAAAAACAACAACAGAGTCTGTGGGCAGCAAGCCTTTCCGTGCTTACATGGTAGATAACTCTTCTGCTCCTGCAGCAGGTGCCAGAATGTTCAGCATCAGCGTCGGCGGTAGCACCACAGCCATCGAGCAGTTGGAGACTACAGCAGATAGCAAGGCTGAATACTACGACCTCCAGGGGCGTCGCCTCCAGGATTTGCAGAAGGGCATAAACATCGTGAAGCGTGGCGGCAAGACCATGAAGGTTATCATCAAGTAATAAAAATAGTAATAAAAATAGATATGAAAAAGAAAAGATATATCAAGCCAGTGGTTAGCATCATGGAAATGGAAACCACAGCCATCCTCGCCGGCTCTGTTATCCAGAAGGCGTCAGAAGAGGATTACAGCAATGAAAATGTGAAGGATTTCTGGGATAATCCAACTGATAAGAGAATTTGGGCCGACTAGCCCCTGATTCTCTTTCGTACCCCCAGGCAGCACATCTGATGCCTGGGGCAAAATAAAAGGCCCCTGGAGCTATTACGCTTCGGGGGCTGTTTCATAATTTTTATCAGAAATCTCTTGCTGATATGAAAATAAAATCGTAACTTTGCGGTATCATTTTAAAACAGAAAGGTTATGAAGTACTTAGACCCTAAGGCAGACCTCACGTTCAAGAAGATATTCGGCAATCATCCCGATCGATTGAAAAACCTTCTGAATACCCTTCAGTCACTCAATGAAGATGAACTGATACAACAGCAACAATATCTGCCGACAACAGAGGAGCTGGAGATTTCTGGCTTTACAGATGCCGAGCTCCGTGCCTATGACAAATTCTGGGATTCGGTAAGTGTTGAAAGAACTCTCCTGGATGACAGGTACCAGAAAGGAATGGAAGAAGGCATGGCAAAAGGCGAAGAAGTAGGCAAAAGCCAAAGAAGTATTGAGATTGCTAAGAATATGCTGGCAAAAGGTATGGATGAGGCGACAATCCAGGAAATAACTGGTTTGACGGAAGACCAGATACTGCAGATTCAGTAGATACAATGCCTGGTGATAAATACGGAAAGCCCCCGGAGCTATTACGCTTCGGGGGCTTTTTCCGCTTTTTTTTAATGAGCTAGAAAGAATCTTACGGATGGTCTTATGCTCCTCTTGAAATAAATGATGTAATAAAGTTGGTTAAAAATGTAGTAAAATGCTTGTTTGCTTGTCGTTTTTTTAGTATCTTTGCGATGAAAAATTAAACTCAAGTGTAGAAAATGTGGAGAATTTCACAAAAGAAGTATCAGAAATGTGTAAACTTACACATTTTCCGCACTTTAACGATGAAGGTGCTAAAAAATGTTTAATAGAATAATTATTCAAGAATTAAAACAATGGAGAGCTAAAAAAGACCGTAAGCCATTGATTATGCTGGGCGCTCGACAAGTAGGAAAGACTTCTGTACTTCAGAAGTTCGGAGAAGAATATTTTGAGCATTGCGCATATTTTAGTCTCAATGAAGAAGAGGGAGTCTGCGATATCTTTCGCAAGACCAAGAACCCGCTGCAAATCATCGAGCAATTGTCATATCTTACTTCAGAACCTATTTTGCCTCAGAAGACTTTGCTTATTCTTGATGAGATACAAGACTGTCCGGAAGCCATTAGCGCAATGAAATATTTCTGCGAAAAGACGCCGGAATATGTTGTGGCTTGTGCTGGTTCTCTTTTGGGGTTGGCTTTTGGTCATCAAGGCTTTTCGTTTCCTGTGGGTAAGGTTGACCATATAAATATGTATCCTGTCACTTTTTCTGAGTTTTTGGAGCAGCGAGATGAAAGGCTTTACCAATATTATATGTCAATAGATAGCTTGGAACCTCTTCCTGACGTTTTTTTTGATAGACTTTCTCAGGCATTTACTGCCTATCGTATATCTGGTGGAATGCCAGCTGCGGCAATGAAGATGATAGAAAAGGATCTGAGTGGCGTGGAAATAACTCTACGTAATATCTTGCAAGATTATTCCTTGGACTTTGTGAAGCATGCTACGCCTTTACTGGCTAATAGGATTTCGCATGTTTGGAAGTCTTTGCCGTCACAGTTGGCTAAGGAAAATAGAAAGTTTGTTTATCAGCTGGTTCGTCCTGGTGCAAGAGCGAGGGAATATGAGGATGCTCTTACATGGCTTAAAAATGCGGGATTGATATATAAGGTAAGCTTGTGCTCTACTCCGCAAGTTCCTTTGAAATCGTATGAAGATTTGAGCATCTTCAAGATTTATAGTCTTGATGTGGGATTATTGAGAGTGCTTGCTGATTTGAGTCCTGAGGCTTATCTGGTTGATAATCCTATATTTAAAGAATATAAGGGCGCTTTGGCAGAGAATTATATTCTTCAGAGTCTAGTGGCTAATGGCGTTAATTGTTCCCATTATTGGGCTTCGGGTAATAAAGCAGAAGTGGAATTTATTGTTCAGCGTGGTTTGGAAGTTATTCCGGTGGAAGTGAAGTCGGGTACCAGTGTCACGGGGCGTAGTTTGATAGAGTATAACAAAAGGTACTCACCTGGTTTGCGCATCAGATATTCGATGCTTAATCTCAAGAGGGATGATTCCTTTATCAACATCCCTCTTTTCCTGGCTGATAGAACGGAGAAACTGATTTTTAAATAATTTTTAATGAGAAAAAAGATATATGGGTGAAGAGGGGGTGAAGAGATAAAGAAAACTCTTCACCTCCCGAAACCCCGATAAACAGAGGGGTTACGGGAGAGAAGGTGAAGAGTGAAGAGATAAATCGGGATTGCTTACAACTGATAGAATTTGGTGAAAGCCTTCACGCAATATTCGTGGTCGATAACGCTACCGGTTTCGCGGCAACTGTGCATAGCGAGGATGGCATTGCCCATATCCACACCCTTCAATGGGATGGAAGAGGCGAGGATATTGCCCAATGTGCTGCCACCTGCTACATCGCTGTGGTTTACGAAACGCTGGCATGGTACACCGGCTGCATCGCAGATGTTGGCGAAGATGGCTGCTGATACAGCATCGCTCGCATACTTCTGGGCTGCATTGAACTTGATGACCGGGCCACCGCCCAACTTAGGATGATTCGTAGGGTCGAACTTTTCGCTATAGTTAGGATGCCAGGCATGCGCATTATCGGCTGAAATCATGAAGGCACGCTCTACTGCCTGATAATAAGCCTCTTCTGTATGGCTCTGTGCCAGGGCGATGCGCTGGAGCATATATGAAAGGAATGGACTTCCGGCTCCCTGTTTGGTCTGAGACCCCGTTTCTTCATTATCGAAGATGGCGAGAACCTGGGTGGTATTATTGGCATCAGATGCAATCATCGCCTCTACACCAGCCCAGCACATAGACAGGTCATCGAGTCTGCCTGAAGAGATAAACTCATCGTGTACACCGAAGGTGCAGGCTGGAGTGGCATCAGCTAGGTAGAGATCGAAATCAAGAACATCCTCTTTCTGGATATTCAGTTCGCTGGTAATCACGTTCATCAGCAGATTGCCCTTTTCCAGTTCATCATTGATGATGCCGAGGATAGGGAGCACATCCTTCTGCTTGCTCAACTTCACGCCATCATTCACCTGACGGTTGAAGTGGATAGCGAGATTGCTGATCTGCAGCAATGGGCGTTTCACATGAAGAAGGAGCGTCTGGGGATTCATCGCATTCTCGCCCTTCACGATAACTCTACCTGCCAGGGTGAGCGGACGGTCGAACCAGGTTGACATGATAGGACCACCATAAACCTCGGTATTCAGTTTTACGATACCGCCCTCGCAAAGCATCTCAGCATTTGGCTTGATGCGGAAGGTAGGCGAGTCGCAGTGGGCGCAAATCATGTGGAAACCGGCATCTGCCAAAGGCTTCTTTCCGATTTGGAAGGCGTAGATGGAAGAGTCGTTCTTGGTAACGAAGAACTTTTCACCCGCTTCAATCTTGCCCAAAGGCTCCTGTGGGTTCATACGGCGGAACCCGTTCTTCTCCAATTCCTCGGAGATATTCTTTACTGCCAGGAAATTCACTGGCGATGCGTCTAGAAAGGATAATAATCTTTTGATCATAGTCTATATCTTTATATTAATATCTTGCAAAGATAATAGATTTTTTTCATTTTATCTCATTATTCTATTTGTTTTTCATTTTTTTGTATTATCTTTGTCCCCAAATAAGATCAATGAATGAATTATGAAACGATATAAATCCTATACTCTCATTATATTACTGCTGTTGGCATCGGCTCTTCAGGCATATGCGCATATTTCCAGAAATATGTTCATGCTTTCCAATCTCAATGCTGACAATGGTCTTTCCAGCCCTCGAGTTTATTCTATTGTCGAGGCAGAGGATGGTGCCATGTGGATAAGTACTAAGCGTGGAGTTGACCGATATAATGGGCAACAAGTAACCAATTATACTTTATACACAGAGATGCCGTATAGTGATGCTAGTGGTAGATGTATTAAACTGACTAAGGATGCGCAACATCTGATTTACGCCTACGACAACAAGGGAAAGGTGTATATATATGATAAGAGGAAAGATACATTTGTCTTGAAATGTAATCTTCAGAAAATTTTAGGTGGAAGTATCGTGTTGAACGAACTGTTGGTAGACGAAAAGGGCAATTTCTGGTTAGCTATGGATAGAGGCATTTATTGCTTATCAGCAGCTACTGATAGAAAGGAGATAGTTCGGGAGACAGCTAAGGGTAGGTTTGTATTGAAAAATACCTATATTAATCATATCCAATTTATAGGTCAGAAACTCTTGATAGGAACATTTAAAGATGTTTATTGCTATTCGATGTCTGCCCGGAAGTTAGAAAAGAAGATTAGTGGCAGTTCTGTAGTATCCTCTTATCATGATATTGTGGGACATCGTATCTGGCTGGGTACTTTTCACGAAGGAGTTAAAGTGGTGGATGATCGTACTTGGAAGCTGATAAAATCTGCTGATTTCCAATCTTTGCAAAACATTCCTAAAATTCCCGTACGTTCAATCATTTTATATGATAAGCAGACTCTTCTGATGGCTGTAGATGGAGCAGGAATATATGCTTATGACAGTTCGAATAAACAAACCAAGCTCTTGCTTGATACAGATGGACGTCCGGGTAACGTGCTGAATGGTAATGGATTATATACCTTGTGCTGCGATCGTTTTGGCGATTTATGGACAGGCTCTTACTCGGGAGGAGTAGATTTGGCAATACCGATGAAACATACATTGGAATATATCACACATGAATATCTCAACAGTCAATCACTGATAGATAATTGTGTGAACGATGTTTTCCAAAGCCGTGATGGGAAAATATGGTATGCCACAGATAAAGGAGTAAGTGTTTATGATGCGCAGACTCGTCTTTGGCATCATGGATTATATAATAAAGTGGCGCTTACGATTTGTCAGACTGTAGACGGCAGAATTCTGGTTGGTACCTATGGTAATGGCGTATATCAGGTTCATGCTGATGGCACTAGTATGCCTGCTTATTCTGTGGAAACAGGAATGTTGAAGAGTGATTACGTATTCAGTCTTTTTACTGATAGCGATGGTAATGTTTGGGTGGGATGTTTGGATGGAGATATGGCTTGTTTCCCTTCAGATAAATATAATTTGAATGGAACGGGAAAGTCGGTATTCTATCTGCCTGTCAACGAAGTGCAATGCATCACGGAATCACTGGATAAGCGTTTTATTGCTGTTGGAACTTCGCATGGAGGCTATTTGATTGATAAGCGTGAACCTTTGCATCCTCGTCGTTTCTTTTATCCTGAACAGTATCCCGAAAAAGACATTAATTTGTTTGTCAACAGTATGGCTTTTCAGGATTCCCGTCATATCTGGATTGGAACGGATGGAGGAGGACTCTATGATTATGATTTACTGACAAAGAAGTTTAAGCGTTATACGAATCAGGACGCTTTGCCTTCTAATACTGTTTATGGACTTATAAAAGGTATTAATGGCAATTTGTGGATCTGTACGGATAAAGGATTGGCGTTCATGAAACAGGGGAAGATAGTAAACCTCAACATCTTTAAGGGAATGGAACGTGAGTATAACCGAATGTCTGTTGCGTGTACTTCAGATGGCAGGGTGCTTTTTGGCAGCAACGATGGAGTTGTCGCTTTGACTCCTATGTTTGCCAAAGGTTTGAATTATGCCGCTCCACTTCGTATTCATAGTGTTGAGGTTGAAGGTGTCGAACGTTCCGATTACTGGAATGAATGTCTCTTTGAAATGTTGAAGGAAGGCAAATTGAAACTTAGCCATAATGAGAATACGCTGGTTGTTTCTTTTGAGAGTATCAATTATCAATACCAGTATGATATTCAATATCAATATTATTTGGAAGGATACGACCGTAATTGGAGTAAACCATCTTCTAATCAGTTGGCACGATTTGTAAATTTGCCTTCGGGCAGCTATGTGCTTCATGTAAAGGCTATCTGCAGAAGTAATGGTAGAGAATTGGGAGAAACAACTTTGGAAATTCATATAGCCCAGCCTTGGTGGAATACCTGGTGGGCATGGATTATCTATCTCTGTATTTTTGCTGCCATCTTATATTTTGTCTGGCAGTATTACAAAGAGCGCTTACAGCGAAAGTATTATGATGAGAAAATCAATTTCTTCGTTAATACTGCCCATAACATACGTACTCCTTTGAGTCTCGTGTTGGCTCCTCTTGATAATCTGGCTAATGATTCCAACTTGAGTGAGAAAAGTCGTGGATTCTTGGATATGGCGCATCGCAACGGCAACAAACTTTTGAAGATGGTTACAGAATTGCTTGACTTCCAAAAGATAGAGCAGTCTGCCGAACAGGTTCGCCTGCAAGATATAGAATTGCCGATGCTTTTACGTGTGCAGTTGGAAAAGTTTGTATTGGCAGCTCAGGAGAAGCATATTCAACTGTGTATTGAAACGTGTCCGCAGCAACAGATTCATTCTGATGTCAAAATGATGGATCTGATATTGGAAAATCTTCTCTCGAATGCTATCAAATATACACCTCAAGGTGGAAAGGTTACGTTGTCGGCTTCTGTTGAAGGTAAGATGGCTATGATTCATGTATGTGATACAGGTATAGGTATTCCAAAGGCCGAAATTAAGAGTATCTTCAAGACCTTCTTCAGGGCTTCTAATGCGATAAATTCTCAGGAAATGGGAAGTGGATTAGGACTGATGCTTACACGAAAGCTCGTAGAGAAATTAGGAGGAAAGCTTAGTTTCGTAAGTGAGGAAGGAAAGGGTACTACTTTCTGTGTGAAGATGCCATTAGGTCATGTAACAGATTCTTCTGTCCGGCTTGTAGGAGAAAAGAAAAATGTTGCAACTGAATCTTCTTTAGCTGAAGATAAGCATGATGAAACTAGCCAGACTGTGTCTTCTGCGGTTCAGCAGGATGCTGATGTTTCTACGGATACACTTCTTTTTGTCGATGACAATGAAGATCTTCGCAAATATATCAGAATGACTTTTGGTGATTCTTATCAAGTAGTTGATGTGGAGAGTGCAGAGGCTGCCTTGAAATATTTGAAAGAGGGCGGGGTATGTGATATCGTTGTTTCTGATGTCATGATGCCGGGAATGCACGGAGATGAGTTCTGTCGCAGCATCAAGGAAAATAAGGAAACCTCATGGCTGCCTGTTATCCTGCTGACTGCTAAGGCTGGTCGTGACTTTATGATAGAGGGACTCGGACTTGGTGCTGATGACTATATAGCCAAGCCATTCGATACTGCTATTCTTGCGAGCAAGATTGCTAGTATTTTGAAGAATCGTCGCCGGTTGAGTCAGTATTATATGGACAGAAGCCTTGCTCTTGTTAGAGGAGAGGTTGCTTCTGGGTCTGCTTCTTCCGAGCAGATTGTGGGTTCTGATTCTTCCGATGAACACTTGGAACCTACTGGAACTTCTAAAGAGAAAAAGGATGATACTGTCTTGAATAAGCAAGGCCAGACATTCGAAAAAGTGGCAGAAGCTGTTCTGGATCCGCAAGACCAGGCTTTTGTAGATAAAGCTACCCGTTTGGTGTTGACTCATCTGAGCGACACAGACTTTAATATTGACCGACTCTGTAGAGAGATGGCGATGAGCAGAACGCTTTTCTATGGTAGGCTGAAGACTCTTACGGGTCAAAGTCCGCAGGATTTTATGCGTTTGATACGTCTGGAGCAGGCTGCAATCTTCCTGAAACAGGGGGATAGTGTGCTGGATGTATCTGTGAAAGCCGGTTTTGTAAATGTGAAGTACTTTAGTACTGTATTTAAAAAGCACTTTGGAGTTTCTCCAAGTAAGTATCTGTAAATTAGAGTTTTAAATTCAAAGAAAAGGTTTCTGTTTAGACGATATGTCTGATTTGAAACCTTTTTTTGTTTGTTATCTAACCCTCTGAAAGTTCCTTTTCTTTATCTTTGCAACCAGATTCTGTTAAGTAAGTCAAACAGTTATTTAAAAAACGAAACAATAACAATATAAACATAAAAATGAGAAGGAACTTTTTGAAAATTAGCCTCTTTTTAATAGGCGTCTTCACATGTTTCTCATGCGAAGCAAGTACAACGTACTCATCCAGCAGTTCTGAAGGTGTAGGCGAATCCATACCTACTGCCCAGCAATGGAATAAAGATGTTGTGGGATGGAATCTTGGCAACGAATTCGAGTGTTCAGCTCCTGGACAGAATGGTGAGTCGATGCAGATTGGCAACCCTGATGGTTCTATCCATGCAGAGACAGCCTGGGGCAATCCAGTTGTTACCAAGAAGATGATACAAGCCGTGAAGAAGGCAGGTTTCAATGCCATCCGTATTCCAATCCGTTGGCAGTGCCACATTACCAACGCTCAGGCGATGAGCATCGACAAGGCTTGGATTGCTCGCATCAAGGAGGTAGTGGGCTGGTGTCTGGATAATGACCTCAAGGTTATCATCAATGTGCATCATGAAAAATGGCTCGAAGGTCGTCCTACCTATCAATATAAGGAAGAAAACTGCCAGAAGCTTGCGCTCCTTTGGATGAATATCGCCTCTGAGTTTGCCAATTATGATTATCGTCTTGCTTTCGCAGGAACTAACGAAGTGCATATCAAAGATAACTGGGGCAAACCTACTGCCGAGAACCTCGAAGTGCAGAATGCTTACAATCAGATATTCGTGGATGTGGTTCGTGCCACAGGCGGCAACAATGCCAAGCGTCACCTCATCTTACAGACTTACGTTTGTAACCCTTGGTTTGGCATCGAGAATGGAGATTTCATCATTCCAAAGGATGCCGAAGGCAATGGCAACAACTATATGAGTGTGGAATTTCACTACTATCAGCCATGGAGCTACGCCGGCGATTGCACCTACGATTACTGGGGTGATGCCTACAAGGATGCTGGCAAGATACCTGCAGACAACGAGAAGACGATGACGGATTTCTTCGACAAGGTGGTGAATACCTGGAGCAACAAAGGACTGGGTATCGTTATAGGAGAGTGGGGAGTAACCGATCACTATAAGTCAAACTCAGAGAAAGTGCATGAAAACATGACCTACTACTGTAAGTTCTTGACTACGGAGGCTCGCAAACGAGGCTTCTCTACTTTCGTTTGGGACAACAACCACTTCGGCAACGGCTCTGAGAAGTATGGCATCTTCGACCGTTTCAAGAGTATGAAGGTGAATGCTCCTTGGATTCTCGAAGGAATCTTTGGGAAAGAATAATGTTAAACTAAAAACAAAAATATCAATTATGAGAAAGAAAACTATGTTTCTCGGCCTGCTTGGTGCAGGTTTGATGTGGATGCCTGCTTCTGCCATTCTCGCTGCCCAGATGAACAATGCAGCGATGAGCGTTCAGCAGAACCAAGGCATCAAGGGTACAGTGGTGGATGCCACTGGCGAAACCTTGATTGGCGCTAGCGTGAAGGTGGCTGGTACAACCAACGGTGCCGTTACCGATATAGATGGTAACTTTACGTTGAACTGCAAGCCTGGAGCAACGCTCGAAGTGAGCTATATCGGTTACAAGACGATGACCGTGAAAGCTGCTAATGGCATGAAAATACAGATGCAAGAGGATGGTAAGGCCTTGAATGAGGTCGTTGTTACCGCCCTTGGTATCAAGCGCGACCGCAAGGCTTTGGGCTATGGCTTGGAGGAGGTTAAAGGTGAGGAACTTACCAAGGCGAAGGAAACCAACGTCATCAACTCTCTTTCAGGTAAGGTGGCTGGTCTCGTTGTGCAGAACACCGCTGGCGGTGCTTCTGGTTCTACCCGCGTGCTTCTTCGTGGTAATACAGAAATGGCAGGCAATAACCAGCCTCTCTACGTGGTTGATGGTGTGCCTTTGGATAATACCAACTTTGGCAGTGCTGGTGAAGCTGGTGGTTATGACCTCGGTGATGGTATCTCTGCCATCAATCCTGACGATATCGAGACGATGACCGTATTGAAAGGTCCTGCTGCCTCTGCCCTCTATGGTAGCCGTGCCTCTCATGGTGTTATCTTGATTACGACCAAAAAGGCGGAGAAGGATAAGATTGGTGTAGAGTACAATGGTTCTTTCACCATCGATACCCAGTTGGCTAAGTGGGATGATGTGCAGACAACTTATGGTATGGGCTACAATGGTGCCCTTCCTACATCCAGTACAGCTGGTACCAACTCCAGTTGGGGTCCTAAGGCTGATGATTTCGTCTTCAAGTATTTCGATGGCGAGGAGCGTCCATTCATGATGTATCCCAACAACGCCTCCGATTTCTTCCGCACAGGTTTCACCGCCCAGAACTCTGCCATCCTCTCAGTTAATTCCGGTAAGACGGGTATGCGTTTCTCTGTTACCGATATGCGCAATAAGGACATCTTGCCTAACACCAACATGAGTCGTGACAACTTCAACCTCCGTGTGAATACCTCAGCTGGTCCTGTTGACTTCGACTTCACCGCCAACTATACTCGTGAGAACGTGAAGAACCGTCCAGCCTTGGGTGATTCTCAGAGCAATGTAGGTAAGAACCTCATGACTTTGGCTGGTACCTACAACCAGGCTTGGTTGAAGCACTATGAGGATGCCGACGGCAACTACTCCAACTGGAATGCTAACGACCAGTATAACAAGAACCCATACTGGGATCTCTATAAGAATGGCAATACTTCTAAGAAAGATGTGTTCCGCTTGACAGGTAAGGCCATCTGGAACATCAACAAGCATTTGAAGTTGCAGGGTACCATCGGTACCGACATCAACAGCATGAACTTCGAGGACTTCATCGCCAAGACAACTCCAGGTACACCAGCAGGAAAGCTTACCGACCAAATCTTCAATAACAGAACACTGAACGCAGAGCTCCTTGCCCTCTACAACAACTCATGGGGCGATTTCGATGTCAATGCCACAGCGGGTGGCAACATCTTCAAGGTGAACAACAAGACCATCACCAATACCGGTCTTAACCAGCAGATGAATGGCATCCAGAACATCATGAACTATCAGGAGCAGAACACTCGTGAGAGTATGTACAAGAAGCAGATCAGCTCTCTCTATGCCAGCGCGAGCCTCGGCTACAAGCATACTTACTATTTGGAGGGAACCCTCCGTGGCGATAAGTCATCTACGCTCCCTACCAGCAATAATACATACGTTTACCCATCTGTATCAGGTAGCTTGGTATTCTCTGAGTTCATCAAGAACAAGAAGATTATCAACTATGGTAAGGTACGTGCATCTTGGGCTAAGGTAGGTAGCGATACCGACCCTTATCAGCTTGCACTCAACTACTCCACAGGCAAGTACAGCTATGCTGGCTATACCATCGGTATGATTAGCAATGCTACCCAGCCAAACAAGGACTTGAAGCCAACCATGACTGGCTCTTACGAGTTGGGTCTGGAAATGAAGTTCTTCAATGGTCGTTTGGGCTTGGATGTAACCTATTACAACCAGAACTCCAAGAATCAGATCTTGAGCCTTGCTTCTACCACCACTTCTGGCTATTCTTACCGTTTGGTTAATGCCGGTGAGATTCAGAACAAGGGTATCGAACTTGCCCTCAATGGTCGATTGCTCCAGATTAAGGACTTTGGTTGGGACATGGGTGTCAACTTCTCCAAGAATACCAACAAGGTGAAGTCGCTCGTAGATGGCATGGATTATTTTGAACTTGCCAAGGCCACATGGTGCGGTGTATCAGTAGGTGCTCAGGTTGGCGAGAATTATGGTGCTATCCGTGGACACGATGTTGTTCGCAATGAGCAGGGACAAGTTGTCATCGATGCAGCCACAGGACTTCCAAAGGTTGACCAGAACGTGAAGACCATCGGCAACTCTTCTTGGGATTGGACTGGTGGTTTCTATACCACATTCTCTTACAAGAACTTCCGCCTCTCTGCATCTTTCGATGTGAAGGTGGGTGCTGATATCTACTCTATGTCTATGCGCTCTGCATACCAGACTGGTAAGGCAAAGGGAACATTGGCAGGCCGTGAGGAGTGGTACGCTTCTGAGGAGGCTCGTCAGGCAGCAGGTATGGACATCTCGGCATGGCGTGAGTCTGGCAACTGCAAGGGACTCGTAGTGGATGGTGTTATCGACAATGGTGATGGTACTTATCGTAAGAACGACATCGCTGTGAGCCCAGAAGATTACTGGAAGCACATGGCTACCAGCGTACAGAGCGAGTTTGTATATGACAACTCTTACGTGAAGTGCCGTGAGATTACCTTAGGTTATACTTTCCCAGAGAGTTTGTTGGGCAAGTGGGTCAAGGGCTTGAGCGTATCTTTCGTGGCTCGTAACCCATTCATCGTTTGGAAGAACATTCCTAATATCGACCCAGACTCAAGCTACAATACCTCTGGTCTTGGCTTGGAGTATGGTTCATTGCCATCTCGCAAGAGCTATGGTATCAACGTGAATGTGAAGTTCTAATCTCTTGATGGGGAAAGAAATGATAGTTCTTAACTGATTAAAAGACAATAATAAAATGAATAATATAATCAAGAAATATATAGGCAAAGGCGGTTTCGCAATGGCTCTCTTGTTGATGGCTACTGGCGGTGTGATGACTTCTTGCTCTGACAGCACGATGGAAAGCATTAACACCGATAAGACCAAGGTGGACAAGCTGGATCCTAATGCACAATTGACAACTTCTTTGTTGCAGACATACGGTGATTTTAGTTTGATGGATACTTATCGCAACTATATCACTGGTTTTGACCAGTATTTCGCTGGTGGTTGGAATGTAACCAATTATTCGGGTTCCAATTTCTTTCAGGATGATATTGCCCGTCTTATTTGGGACCGTTATTATGCGGTTTCCATCAAGAACCTTGTGGATGCCATCCACAATTCTGAGGACAAGGCTAATCTGAATGCCGCTCTTCGCATCCATCGTGTGTATCTGCTCTCTGTGATTTCTGATCTTTATGGCGACATCCCTGCTTCTGAGGCTGGCTTGGGATACATCAAGGGTATTTCTAATCCTAAGTATGATACGCAGGAAGAGCTTTACAGCTGGTTCTTCAAGGAACTTGACGCTTGCGAGAAGCAGCTTGGCACAGGTACCGACCTCATTTCTGGCGATGTAACCAGTCTTGGTGGCGATGTGGCTAAATGGAAGAAGTATGCCAACTCTCTTCGTTTGCGTTATGCCATGCGTATCTCAGATGTAAATCCTACTCAGGCTAAGGAGGAATTTGAAAGTGCATTGACAGATGCTGGCGGTTATATTGCTTCGGCTGCCGACGATGCTTACATCAAGTATTCAGATTCTCCTTATACCTATTATGATGGAGCCAACGACTATGATTTCCGTACCAATGCCTTGGGAGAGATACTCTATGGTCAGGATGCTGTATCTCCTACATTCGTATGCTCTACCTTGTTCTATCAGATGCAGAATACTGACGACCCTCGTCTCTATCGCATCTGCCGCCACTATTACAACATCAAGCGTAGTCAGGTGAAGCCAGACAAGGAGCAGAACATCGACTTGACCGATGAGGTGTTGGCTTACTTCCAGCGTCAAGGTATTGGTGAGGAGCCTTGTAATCCTGGTGCTGCTTGGTATAGCGACTGGATGAACGTGCCTGAGGTATCAGAATTTCCTACTCTCGCTAAGTTGGCTAAGCAGGATGCTAACAATTATGACAACTCAGATTTTCGTGCACGTATGATGCGTCCATGCTTGAACATCGACTTTGAGATGCCTTCTTGCCCTGGTATTCTGATTACCTCTGCCGAGGTGAAATTCCTCATGGCCGAGGCTAAGACCAAGGGTTGGAATGTAAGTGGTGACGCTGAGACTCTCTATGAGGAAGGTGTTCGTGCTTCTATGGAGATGCTCAACAACTATTATCTCACGTCCAACAAGATTTCTGAGGATGAGATCAATGAGTTCATTGCCAACAACAAGTTGGGTGACAATCCTAAGGCGACCATCAACACCCAGGCATGGATTCTCCACATGATGAACCCATCAGAGGGTTGGGCTAACTTGCGTCGCTCCGACTATCCTGCTATCCTGGACAGAAGCCGACTAGGCATCTTTACCAATGGTTTCACTTATACCGATTCTAACATGGCTATGCCTACTCGCTTGCGTTATCCAGAGTTGGAAGGTCAGTATAACAGCGTCAACTATAAGGCTGCCATCGAGCGTATGGGTGGTACTGATGATTGGCACAAGCAGCTTTGGTGGGATAAGGCTAACATCAACCTTCAGCCAGAATTCGCTCCAGCTAATGGTAAAGGATACATTAAGTAATTAAGAATTTAGAATGAACAATTAAGAATTGGCTAACGCCATAACTATTAATAATTATCAAGATGAAAAAGATAATGAATCAATATAAAGGTAATGTCTTGAAGGCAATGATGATGCTTTTCGCCATGAGCTTTGCGCTCGCAGGCACTGCTACACTGTCTTCTTGTTCTTCCGATGATGATCCATACTTCACTGTTTCGGAAGATGACGATCCACGTATCTTGAACACCGACTTGGTGGATGATTCCAAGATAGACCGCAAGACTAATTATAAGTTGGAAATCAAGGTGACTCCTGTTCACTATACCACTGTGACATGGTTGCTCGACGGCAATCAGATTGCCGAAGGTAATACTATCGACCAACCTTTGCCTTTAGGTACTCATGAACTGAAGATTGTGGCAACCACCACCAAGAATAAGACCACATCCCGCACCTTGAAAGTTACCGTGACTCCTGCTGCTGATGATCCAGCCTTGGGTACCAATGCCAGCGAGCTTTGGGTAGCTCCGGGTGCTGAGACCATTATCCATAATTGCAAGAATCTCGGTACAGTTACTAAAGTAATGGTAGGTGGCAAGGAAGTAGCCTTCGAGTTTCTCGAAGAGAACACAGCCTTGAAGCTCACAACTCCTACAGGTTTGGAGAATGGTGACTATGATATCACTTTGGTAGATGGTGAGGGCAACCAGTTCTCTTGCGGTAAAATCAAGGTAACTACAGAGCCACGTCCATCTATGGAGACTACCCTCTGGGAAGGTCATCACTATGTATCTTGGGACTTGGGAGATGGTGACCCTAACAAGAGCTTCAACCTCATCACCAAGGACCAGGTAGCTAAGTGGAAGGAGGGGCAGACCCTCCGAGTTTACTGCTCGATGAAGGATGACGATGAATACCATCAGATCAAGCTTGCCACCACTTGGTGGACCGACTTGACTTCTAAATACGAGTTTGGTGAGGGCAATGTCGTGAAGTTTGAGTTGACCCAGGATGCACTCGACAAGATGGCTGCAGAGAATGGGTTCATCTGTGTGGGACATGGCTATTATGTAGATAAAGTAACTATTGAATAATATATTAGAAAGATTTCCGCTTTTATCATAAAGCGTCAAACCTTTACTGTTTATGAAGAAAATTTTATTATCTATTTCATTATTGGCATTGGCTTATACAGCCAGTGCCAATGTTCCAGTTATCAAGAGCGACCCTAAGATTGAGGCTCAGGTAGAACAAACCCTGAAGAAACTCACCTTGGAGGAAAAGATTGGTCAGATGATGGAATTGGTGACCGACCTCTTTGGGGGCAACGACAAGAACGGCGTGTTCTATATCGACGAGCACAAGACCGATTCTATCCTTTCCCGCTATAAGATTGGCTCTATCCTCAACGCTCCAAATACTTGCGCACCAACCGCCAAGCAGTGGGAGAAGTACATCGCACAAATCCAGAAGATCTCGATGAAGCGCATCGGTATCCCTTGTGTCTTCGGTCTCGACCAGAACCATGGCTCTACCTATACACAGGGCGGAACCCTCTTCCCGCAGAACATCAATGTGGCTGCCACCTTCAATCGTGAGATAGCTCGCCGTTCGGCTGAGGCTACCGCTTATGAGACTCGTGCAGTGAGCATACCTTGGACTTACAGTCCTACCGTTGATCTCGGTCGTGATGCCCGTTGGCCTCGCATCTGGGAGAACTTTGGCGAGGATTGCTACCTCAGTTCAGAGATGGGCAAGGCGATGGTCTATGGTTTCCAGGGTGAGGACCCAAACAACATCGACCAGTATCACATTGCCACTTCAATGAAGCACTTCATGGGCTATGGTGTGCCTTGGACCGGTAAAGACCGTACGCCAGCCTATATCTCTCCAGCCGACTTGCGAGAGAAGCACTTCGCTCCTTTCCTGGCGGGTCTGCAGGCTGGAGCCTTGACCGTGATGGTCAATTCCGCTTCCGTCAATGGTATGCCGATGCATGCCAACAAGGACATCCTGACAGGATGGCTGAAGGAAGAGACAGGATGGGATGGTGTGCTCATCAGCGACTGGGCAGACATCAACAATCTCTATACTCGTGAGATGGTGGCAAAGGACAAGAAGGATGCGCTCCGCATTGCCATCAATGCTGGTATCGATATGATTATGGAACCTTATTCTTGCGATGCTTGTGGCTATCTTGTAGAACTGGTGAAGGAAGGTAAGATTCCGATGAGTCGCATCGACGATGCCTGTCGCCGTGTGCTTCGCATGAAGTATCGTCTCGACCTTTTCAAAAACCCAACCCAGAAACTGAAGAATTATCCTAAGTTTGGTGGTGAGGAGTTTGCCAAGCTCGCCTTGGAGGGAGCTACCGAGAGTATGGTGCTCCTGAAGAACGAGGGTAATATCCTTCCTTTGCAGCATGGCAAGAAGATTCTCCTTACGGGTCCTAATGCCAATCAGATGCGTTGTCTGGACGGTGGATGGAGCTATACCTGGCAGGGACATCGTGCCGATGAGTTTGCCGGCAAGTACAATACCATCTATGAGGCATTCTGTAATGAGTATGGCAAGGAGAATGTTATCTTGAACCAGGGTGTTACCTATAATGAAAAGGGAAAATACTGGGAGGAGAACGAACCTCAGATTCAGGGGGCAGTGGCTGCAGCGAAGGATGCCGACGTCATCGTGGCTTGCATTGGCGAGAACTCCTATACAGAGACTCCGGGCAACCTGACCGACCTTTGGCTCTCAGAGAACCAGCGCAATCTGGTGAAGGCTTTGGCTCAGACAGGCAAGCCTGTCATCTTGGTGCTGAATGAAGGTCGTCCTCGTCTCATCGCTGACATCGAACCATTGGCACAGGGCATCATCGACATCCTTATCCCTGGCAACATGGGCGGCGATGCCTTGGCAAACCTGGTATCGGGCAAGTCAAACTTCAGTGGCAAGATGCCTTACACCTATCCTAAGGAAATCAATTCGCTCGCCAACTATGACTTCAAGAAGAGTGAGGAGGTGGGTACGATGGAAGGTGCTTACGACTACAATGCGAAGATTACCCAGCAGTGGGGCTTCGGATATGGTTTGAGTTATACCTCTTACAAATATAGCAACCTGAAGGTTTCTCAGTCTGATTTCCGCCACGGCGACATCATCAAGGTGAGCGTGGATGTGAAGAATACGGGAAAGGTGGCAGGCAAGGAGAGTGTTCTCCTGTTCAGTAGCGATCTCATCTCTAGTATGGTGCCTGATGGCCGTCGTCTCCGTGCCTTCGACAAGGTGGAACTTCAGCCTGGTGAGACCAAGACCATGATATTTGAATTGAAGGCAGACGATTTGGCCTTCGTAGGTTGGAATGGCAAATGGAGATTGGAGGAAGGCGACTTCAAGTTGATGATAGCCGACCAGAGTGCCGATATCCATTGCACTGATACTTATCAGTGGCCTACTGCCAACCGATAATGTATATTTAAAAGATGATTTAAAGAAAAGAGCGTGCCAAGAGTGGTGCGCTCTTTTTGTTTGCATAGTAAAATGCAGAAGAGTTAAATATCTACAAGAATCCCCCATGATGTTTGGTGTTATGTCTTGAAATGATTACTTTTGCAAATCATAATTTTTGCAGATTTACAGAATCATTCAAAACAAGGATAAATGGAAATAGTAATTGGAATCATCATAGGGCTTGCCATCGGATTCTTCGTGGGGAAACTGATGGAAGCAAAAAGTGCGGGAGAGGAGAAAACCCAGCTCGTAGCGAAGGCTCAGGTGCTGGCGGCTAACATCGAACAGATAAAACTGCATCATGCTTCTGAGGTTCAATCAATGAAATCTCAAATGGAGAACGAGCGGCTGTATGCGGCGAAACTCAGGGCGGAAAGCGACCAGCAGTGGGCACAGAAACTCGAGAGCCTGAAGCAGGAAATGCAGCGAATGACGATAGAACAGCAGAAGGTGGCGGCTGAGCAGTTGGCTGCCAAGCAGTCGGCTCTGCAGGAAAACAACCGTCTGCAGATGGATGAACTCCTGAAACCTATCAAGGAACAGTTTGCTGATTTCAAGAAATCGGTAGAGGAGAGCAAAACCCAGAACGAGGTGAACAAGAAGGAACTGCAGAACACCTTCGAGGCAACGATGAAACTCTTCCAGCAGGAACAGCAGCAGGCTGTACTGAACCTGAAGGAGCAGACCGAGAAGATTGGCTCCGATGCTGCCAACCTGACCAAGGCATTGAAGGGCGACAGCAAGATGCAGGGTGACTGGGGCGAGATGGTGCTGGAAACCATCCTGGAGAACAGCGGACTTCGTAAAGATGAGGAATTCTTCATTCAGGAGAATACGAAAGATGAAGAGGGAAAGAACTATCGTCCGGATGTCATCGTCAGATTCCCGGAAGGCAGAAGTGTGGTCATCGATTCCAAGGTTTCGCTTACCGCCTATTCCGATGCTCTGGCAGCTGAAGATGAGGCTGAACAGGAACGCCTGATGAAGGCACATGCGCTGAGCGTACGAAAGCACATCGATGAACTGGCAGCCAAAGACTATTCCAAACTGGTGGATGATGCCATCGGCTTCGTACTGATGTTCATCCCTAACGAGACCAGTTATATCGCAGCGATGAAGCAGCAGCCTGACCTCAGCCGCTATGCTTATCAGAAGAAGATTATCATCATCTCGCCAAGCAATCTGCTCATGGCACTCCAGCTTGCGTATAATCTCTGGCAGTATGACCGGCAGAACAAGAATGTGGAGAAAATCGTGAAGACGGCTGCTGACCTGTATGATAAGGTGGCTGGCTTCGAAGATACCTTTATGAGTGTGGGTGATCTGATAACCCGCCTTTCGGGTACTTTTGATAAGGCTAAGAAGCAACTCTATGACGGCACCGGCAATGTGATGAGAAGGGTAGAGAGCCTGAAGGGACTTGGAGTGACACCGAAAAAGCAGATCAAGGAACTGGATAATCTGTAAAGTGTATACTGATAGTCTACTACCGGTAAAAAGGGAAACAGGGCGAAAAGTATTTTTTGTTACCGAAACATTTCTAATTGTTCAATTAAAGTTTCTAATTGTTCAATATTTTGAAATAATCTCTAAAAAGGAGCGGTATTTCAGATTAAATTCGTAATTTTGCCCTGACCCAACAGAAAAGGAATCATTGTATTGCTTATAAAAAGGTAAAAATTTACATAAAACAACATCAATAATTATTAATCATGAAACTGAACGAAATTCTTTCTGACAGCTTTAATGCTGCAGAATGGGAAGCTAAGGGTTATGAGCTTCCTAAGTATGACATCGCAGCCGTAGCTAAGAAGACTCACGACGAGCCTACTTGGGTTCACTTCGGCGCAGGTAACATCTTCCGTGCGTTCCCTGCTGCTATTCTTAACGATGCACTTAACACCGGCAAGTATGATCGTGGTGTTATTGTTGCTGAAAGCTTCGACTACGAAATTATCGACAAGGCTTATCGCCCTTACAATAATCTCTCTCTTCTCGTCAGCCTCCAGAGCAACGGAACCATCGAGAAGAAGGTCATCGCTTCTATCACAGAAAGCCTCAAGGCGGATAAGCAGTTTGGTGAGGACTGGGCCCGATTGGTTCAGATTTTCCAGGCACCAAGTCTGCAGATGGTAACTTTCACCATCACAGAGAAGGGATATTCTTATAATGATGCCGATTTGGCACGTGGTCTTGATGCAGTATTTGCTATGGGTAAGCTTACCGCTCTTCTCTATGAGCGTTATAAGGCAGGCAAGTTGCCGCTTACTCTTCAGTCTACCGACAACTGTTCTCACAATGGCGACCATGTTAAGGCTGGCGTAAAGGCTTATGCTGAGCGTTGGGCACAGGATGGTATCGTAGAGGCTGGTTTCGTAGATTATATCAATGACAGCAGCAAGATTACCTATCCTTGGTCTATGATTGATAAGATTACTCCTCGTCCACACGAGAAGGTACAGGCGATGCTCGCTGAGGATGGTTTCGAGGATAACAATACGATTATCACCGAGAAGCATACTTTCACCGCTCCTTTCGTCAATGCCGAGGAAGTGCAGTATCTCGTTTGCGAGGATACTTATACCAACGGTCGTCCGCCATTGGAGTTGGGCGGTGCGCTCTATACCACCCGCAAGACCGTGGATGAGGTTGAGACCATGAAGGTAACCACCTGTCTGAACCCTCTCCATACAGCGATGTCAATCTATGGCTGCATGCTCGACTATACCTTGATTTCTGCCGAGATGGCTGATGAGGACCTTCGTGCCTTCATCCAGAAGATAGGTTACATCGAGGCGATGCCAGTGGTTACAGATCCAGGCGTATTGAACCCATACGAGTTTATCGGCACCGTTATCAACAAGCGTCTGCCTAACCCGTTCATGCCAGATGCTCCTCAGCGTATCGCTACCGATACCAGCCAGAAACTCTCTATCCGTTTCGGTGAGACTATCAAGAAGTACATCGACCGCGGTCTCGACAAGAGCAATCTCGTGTTGATTCCTCTGGTATTGGCAGGTTATGCCCGTTATCTCAAGGCATTGGATGATAACCTGAAGCCATTCGAGCCATCTTCCGACCCATTGTTGGCAGAACTGCAGGCCATCGTGGCTCCTCTGGAGGTAGGCAAGGCAGATCAGGACTACTCTTGCCTGAAGAATCTCTATTCCCGCAAGGATGTATTCGGTCTCGATCTCTATGAGGCTGGCTTCGGCGAGCAGATTGAGGGCATGGTGAAGGAACTCTTCGCCGGCAAGGGTGCCGTAAGACAGACATTGCATAAATATGTTTCTGCAAGATAATTCATTTTTAAACTTATACATTATAATATATATATGGAAAGAACATGGCGCTGGTTTGGCAAGAAAGATAAGATTACACTTGCACAGTTGAAGCAGATTGGTGTTGAGGGCATTGTTACCGCATTGCACGATGTTCCTCTGGGCGAAGTTTGGACACGCGAGAAGATTCATGAACTCAAGGAGTACATCGAGTCTTATGGTATGAAATGGAGCGTGGTAGAGTCTTTGCCTGTGGTTGAAACCCTGAAATATGGCGGTCCTGACCGTGATCATCAGATTGAGGTTTACAAGGAAAGTCTCCGCAACCTGGGCGAGGAAGGCATCAAATGCATCTGCTACAACTTCATGCCTGTTTTAGACTGGGCACGTACCGATTTGTCTCACGACAATCCTAACGGAGCCAACAACCTCTATATGAACTGGGGCGAGTTTGCCTACTTTGACATCTATATCCTGCAGCGTGAAGGCGCTCGTGAGGATTGGGTTGAGTTCTCTAAGGAGCACAAGTGGGGCAGAGACCTGGTGGCTGAGGCTGATGAAATCAAGAAGACTTCTACACCAGAGCAGGATCATGCCTTGGTTGAAAACATCATCATCAAGACTCAGGGCTTTGTATCGGGTAACTTCAGCGAGGGCGATTCTGCTCCTGTCCAGAAGTTCCGCGACCTGTTGAAGCTTTATGATGGCATCGACAAGAAGAAGTTGCAGGAGAACATGAAGTACTGGCTGGAGGCTATCATGCCTATCTGCGATGAGTACGATATCAATATGTGTGTTCACCCAGACGATCCTCCTTATCCTGTATTCGGCTTGCCAAGAATCATCGGTCGTGCCGAGGATATCCAGTGGATGCTCGATGCTGTGCCAAACAAGCACAATGGTTTGACTTTCTGTGCAGGTTCATTCTCTGCCGGCGAGCACAACGACTGTGTGGCAATGGCTAAGCAGTTTGCCGACCGCACTCACTTTGTTCATCTGCGCTCTTGCTACATCTTCCCTAACGGCAACTTTACAGAGGCTTCTCACTTGGGTGGTCGCGGCCATCTCATTGAACTTTGCCGCATCTTCGAGAAGGCTGAGCAGGAAGGCAAGTGCAATTCCGGTCGTCGATTGCCAATGCGAGTAGACCACGGCATGACCTTCACCGATGAGCCAGGTGGCGTATTCGATGAGAGCAATCATGGTCACAATGCCGGTTACACTCTCCTCGGCCGTATGTTTGCCATGGGTCAGATTCAGGGTGTCATCGCAACAGTAGATGATGAACTGGGCATTGAGTATAAGCAGCCGGGATTCTATGATTAGTTGATAGTTTATAGTTGATAGTTTATAGGCTATTAAGTGATTTGAAATTCAGGTTAGATAAAATACGAAAAAGGCTAGCGTGCGTTTTTGCATGCTAGCTTTTTTTGTGCTGATTTTTTGGGTTATTGGCTAAAGCACCACCTCCTCAACATACTTCACCAGCGAATCCTTGCCGTTATGCAGATAGAAGTCTACACGAACCACGTGGTTGATGTCGGCATTGCCCTTCACCTTGATGTGTCGGGTCTTGCTGTACATCATCGTGTCGCGGCGTGAAGGATAGGATACGAGCTCGATGAGGTCTTTGGTAGAATTGCTGCCCACATAATAGATGCCTACACTGTCTTTTCCGTTCTTGATGGCAGCAATCTTCGCCATCTTCTTGGCATGAGCCGCAGAGGTATCTATCGGGTAAAACTCGCTGGCAGCTACCGTGTCGCCGTCATGCTGGTCGGGTGCAAACTTGCAGCTGGTACCCATCGTAGTGATAAAGGATGTAGCAGCCAGGGCTGCCACAAAGTATAATATTTTCTTCATTGTTATTTCCTTTCTTTTCTTTAAAGAATCCTGTTTTGTTCGCAAAATGCGTTATCGGCTGCAAAAGTACAAAAAATAACTCGAAAAGCCATACCTTTTTTATCTTTTTCCTTTTAATACTTTGGATGGAGAGACGCGTGCTGAGTTGGGCGGAAGGAGTTATGGGGGATGGCATGGAAGGAGTTGGAAGGTATGGTAGAGATGGATGGAATGGAAGGAATGGATGGAATTCCGTGCAAAGATACAACTTTTCTCTGATACTGCCAAATTTGGGGGTGTGATAAGGAAATGTTTGAACTATGCTTTCAGATTGAAAGTAGTTAAACTTCCTTACTCATAGTTTTGCGGGTGACAACTCATAGTTTTACGGGTAGCAACTCATAGCTTTGTTCTCTTAAAGTATAGAGTTAAGCAGTAAATCAGGTGTTTATGATGGTTGTGATGTTTTTACTGCAATGACTCAGTTCCTCAGTTCCTCAGTTCCTCAGTTTTTCTCTGACCCTTCACTTTTTCCTTTATTTAGAAGTTTATTATATATATAAATATATATATAATAATATATAATATATAACAATTTAAAACAACTTTGAACTATAAGGGCTATACCCCTTAGGAAAAAACTGAGGAACTGAGGAACTGAGGAACTGAGTCAATGATAGAGACTTAGAATCTTACTCTTGATACTGTTGAATATGTGCTTGTATTAAAAGTTAAGTGGTAGATTATCAGACAGATAAGATACTTGACGCCCTAAAATAGGGCGTCAAGGTTTTATTGTGATACCCATACGTTGTGAAACACGACGTATGGGTATGAAAAGAGTTTCGTTACATTGAACTTTCAAATCGTAACTTGATGAGATTTGGCTGATTTACATCTCAACCACTACTTCATGCTTGCCTTCAGAGCAAGGAATGATGGTGCCTGAGATAGGAGTGCCATCCACTGTAATCTGCTTCACGCCCTTCTGGTTTCCGCTAGGATTCTTTACTGTGATATGGTATTCGCCACCACGGAACTTGCGGGTTACCTCATACTCCTTAGCGGTGCTTGGGAGACAAGGATCGATGAGTAAACCTTCATAATCTGGCTTGATGCCGAGGATGAATTCTGATACTGTATACCACATCCATGCCGCTGTACCGGTGAGCCAGGAGTTCTTTCCTTCGCCCGGTTTGGCTGCATCCTTACCGGCTACCATCTGGCAGTTTACGTAAGGTTCTACCTTGTGAAGTGTCTGATATTTTTCCTCTACATAGCTAGGCAGAATCTTGGTATAATGGCTCCAGGCATCGTTGCCTCGGCCGGCTACAGTCTCTCCGATGATGACCCAAGGATTGTTGTGGCAGAAGATACCGGCGTTCTCCTTGTAGCCTTCAGGATAAGAAGAAATCTCACCCATTTCTACATGATAGGTGGTGTAGGCTGGGTTGTTCAGCACCATTCCGTGCTCGCATTCCAGTCGTTTCTTGCTGCTGTCCAGTGCTTTATCGCAAAGTCCTTCTTCCAGACCGATACCAGCCATCGTACACCAGCCCTGACTCTCGATGAAGATTTTGCCTTCCTCGTTCTCATCACTACCAATCTTGTTGCCGAAGAAATCGTAAGCGCGGAGGAACCATTCACCGTCCCATCCATGCTGCTTCACAGCCTCGTTCATCTCATCTACAGCTTGCTGCATGCGCTCGGCTTCTGTCAAATAATCTTCTTCTGCAAGACCGGCTATTTCGCCCTCCTTGCTTTCCATAGCTTCCTTGGCAAGCTGCTTGCACAGAGCCACATAATCCTTGCCGGTAACCACGAACAGACCGGCTATCATCAGACTCTCTGCCTTGCTTCCTTCGCCCTTGTTTTCGGTGGTCTGGAAACTCTCGTTAGGGTCCCAGGAGAAGCAGTTCAGGTTCAGACAGTCGTTCCAGTCGGCTCTTCCGATGAGTGGCAACTTGTGTGGACCCAGGTTGTTGATAACATGGTTCATCGAAATCTTGAGGTGCTCGAAGAGGCTTACTTCTGTGCCTGGCTGGTTGTCGAAAGGCACCTGCTCAGCGAGGATAGAGAAGTCGCCCGTCTCCTTGATATAGGCTACGGTACCGAAGATGAGCCAGCAAGGGTCGTCGTTGAAACCGCCACCGATATCGTTGTTGCCGCGCTTGGTGAGTGGCTGATACTGGTGGTAGCAGCCACCGTCAGGGAACTGGGTGCTGGCGATATCGATGATGCGCTGGCGGGCACGGGTAGGTATCTGATGAACGAAACCTACGAGGTCCTGGTTGGAATCGCGGAAGCCCATGCCTCGACCGATGCCGCTCTCGAAGAAACTTGCTGAGCGTGACATACAGAAGGTGATCATGCACTGATACTGGTTCCAGATGTTCACCATGCGGTCTAACTTGTCGTTGCCGCTCTTCACGGTGAAGATGTTCAGCAGGTTATCCCAGTACTGGTTGAGTTCTGCGAAGGCAGCATCCACCTTTTCGGTGGTATCAAACTTGGCGATAAGCTGATGAGCTTTCTCCTTGTTGATTACCTTCTTGGCGCTGAACTTCTTGTCCTGCTCGTTCTCCACATAGCCCAGCAGGAAGATGAGGTCGCGGCTCTCGCCTGGCTGCAGGGTAACCTCGATATAATGAGATGCAATAGGGCTCCAACCGTGGGCAAAGCTGTTGCGTGGCTTGCCTTCCATCACAGCCTCAGGCTCGGAAAACTCGTTATAGAGTCCGATGAAGCTCTCGCGGTCGGTATCGTAGCCCTGAATCTCGGTATTCACTGTGTAGAAAGCATAGTGGTTGCGGCGCTCGCGGTATTCGGTCTTGTGATAGATGGTAGAACCCTCTACCTCCACCTCGCCCGTAGAGAAGTTGCGCTGGAAGTTCTCCATATCGGTAGCAGCATTCCAGAGGCACCACTCTGCAAAGGAGAACACCTTGAGGGTCTTCACCTCCTTAGTCTGGTTCTTCAGCGTCATCTTCTGCACCTCAGCCCATGTATGGAGCGGAACGAAGAAGAGCACACTTGCCTCTACGCCGTTCTTGCTGCCCGTGATGCGGGTATAGTTCATGCCGTGGCGGCACTCGTAGCTGTCGAGCGGTGTCTTGCAAGGCTTCCATCCCGGGTTCCATACGGTATCGCCATCTTTGATATAGAAATAGCGACCGCCGTTATCCATCGGCACACCATTGTAGCGATAACGGGTGATGCGACGGAACTTGGCATCCTTGTAGAAGGAATAACCACCTGCTGTGTTTGAGATGAGCGAGAAGAAATCCTCGTTACCCAAATAATTGATCCAAGGCCATGGGGTCTTTGGGTCAGTAATCACGTATTCGCGATTGGCGTCATCAAAATGACCATACTTTTTTTCTGCCATTGTTTTTTTAATGTTATTTCTTGGTAAAATATACTATTTTGATGCAAAGATAGTAAAAAGTTTCAGTTTCGGGGTTAGAAAACAGTTTTTTTTTGTATTTTTGCAATGAAAAGTTTGATGATTATCATCATTCTATTAACATTTTATACAGTTGGCTTATGAAAAGAAACATTTTATCACTTCTGATAGCCCTCTTTGCTACGATGCAGGTAGCGGCTCAGACATACGACAACTTGTGGAAGCAAGCTGAAATCAATGCTCAGAAGGACCAGCCTAAGAGCGAAATCGCGGTGATGAAGAAAATCATCGTCAAGGCTTCGGCTGCCAAAGATTACGGGCAGCTGCTGGCGGCTGAGACAAGACAGATGACACTCTGGAATGAGATTTCGGCTGACTCGCTGACGCCTAACGTGAAGCGGATGGAAGCAGAGGTGCTGAAGGTGAACGACCCGGCATTGAAGGCGGTGAGATATGCCGTGCTGGGTAAGGTGTATCGTGATATGAACGAAAAGAAAAGCCAGGAGTTTTTCAAGAAAGCCCTGGAGCAGCCTGAACTTCTTGCCAAGCATACATCCACAGAGTATGTACCATTGACGCTGAAGGGCGTGGATGGCAGTTCCTTCAACAACGATCTGCTGCATCTCATCGGATTCGAGGCAGACAGCAAGGAGGCGTATCTGCAGCTGTACACCTATTATAATAAGGTGGGCAATCGGGGTGCGGCTTGTCTCTGTGCCTATAAACTCATCGAGAAATACCGCCAGGACGACGTGAGAGAGGTGAAGAAATCGAAGTATCTGCAGACCATCGACTCGCTCATCCAGGTTTATCAGGATATTCCGGAGGCAGGCGAACTTGCCGTGGAGCATTTCCGCTTCATGGAAGGTGCTACCGATGCCAAACCGCAGGATAAGCTCAACTATATCAACTATGCGCTGAGCCGCTGGGGGGGATGGTCGAGAATGAACGAACTGAGAAATGCGCAGAAGCGACTCACCGAACCGATGTTCCAGGTGAAGGATATGCCACAGGTGTTGCGACCAGGAGAGAAGGCGTGGGTGCATCTGGACGTGCGCAATCTGCAGAACCTGAAAATCAGTATCTCCCGCCTCAATATTACGGCAGATAACGATTATAATGCGCAGGATGAGGCTACCTATAAGATGCTCCTGAAGAAGACCACGAAACTGCATCAGAAGGATTACAGCAGGAATTACTATGGTCGCCCGGATTACGAAGAGGTGAAGGATTCCATCGAAATCGGTGGCAATCTGCCGCTGGGTGCCTATCTGATGGAGGTGACTTCGGATAATACCGGCATCGCTCCGCAGCGAGAACTCTTCTATGTCAGCAATTTGGCGGTGATGATCCAGCAGTTGCCGGATGATAAGCATCGCTATGTGGTGGTGAATGCTACCGATGGCCAGCCTATCGCCGGGGCGAAGATTGAACTCTATGACCAGTGGTATGATTTCAACACGAAGAAGAACAAACGAACGGTTCATGCCCGCTTGACGACCGATGAGAATGGCGAGGCTTACTTCAAGAATGTGGATGGAGAGGTAT
>OJMM01000346.1_pt1 | contig 31745 bp, 52 predicted proteins | sample 1597231 | NCBI WGS metagenome assembly OJMM01 (sample SAMEA2452128, study PRJEB22498) | human gut metagenome | reverse complement strand
ATCCGTCAAATTCCTTACCTTTACTTCTAACATAGGCAGATGTATCAAAGAACATCAAGTTGCCACTATTGTCGGTTGCCATACTTACACCATTTCTCGTAAGACTGCCTTTGAGTAGGTCAAGTAAAATCTGTATTTCCTGCTTTGTTTCATCTTTCATTATTTGCCTCTCCATATCTCTTCATCAAGAATATATTGTCTGATAAATCTATCTGCGTACTGTGGGTGTATCATTGACCTTTGCGTTTTAACTGATAATCCATCATCATTTACCCTACTTTTTGCTATTATTTTTGTTTTTACATAGTCAATAGCTTCAAACACTAAATTATTTTTCGGTTCAAAATTTACGAACCAATATTGTGTTGGCTTTTTATAATAATCTCCGTTTTTTGTCCTGTCTTTATCTATTAGGTCGGGCTTTAAGCACCAATACGATGTAAGGTAATGTGGTTGATTATACGGATTTTCTATAACTAATTTTATTTTTCGTCTTATGCAATTTATAACCAGTTTATTAAGTAACTGATAAAAGTCATTCAACATACGATGTCTTTCTATTGCATTTTCACACTTCTTTTCCAAGTTCCAATTTCTCTGTGCATAATTATTACCGGAAAACCATAATTGACTTTGACATTCAAAATAAGTGCAAGGGAAAAACGCAAATATCAAATCATCAGGGCTTATCTTATCAAACAAACTCGGCTCACCCTGATACCCCCTATCAATCTCTTTGAAAAGGTCGGTAACATAGTCGGTCTCGTTAAATTCATTCTGAATATCATAGTCGTAGGCTTCAATACCATACTTTTTGAAAGCGTTCTTGAATGTTCCTGACTGTTCAAATAAACAATGCACTATCATACTGTATCTCCTATAAAATCACTTATATTCATTTGACTGTCCTTTTCAAATACAAGCATTTCATTCTTTGCACGCTCGTAAAAGTTTCTGTCAATCTCGAATCCGTATGCACTTCTGCCAAGCTCTGCGGCGGCTCTTAACGTGCTGCCACTGCCGCAACAAGGGTCAATAACTACATCTCCCTCGTCTGTAAAAATCTCAATCAACTTTTTAAGGACTGCTACAGGCTTTTGTGCTGGATGGATTTTCGGTATATCTTTTCCGTCTTTCTTCCAAGCGAACCAATTAAATACCATATGCCCTGTGCCTCTGATATTCTTTCCGTTTCCATCAATCTGCAAGCCGTTTCGGAATTTCGGTAACTTATTTCGGTACAATACAAGTGCGTATTCTGTAGCACCTACGATACGCATATTTGCTTTAAGCGCCTGTGGACTGTAATTTTTACAGAATACAAGCGGTATGTAATTAACGAATCCGTATTTCTTTGCGGCGGCAATCAATGTTGATAACTGTTCAAACGAACAAAATACAATCATACAAGGGCTATTACTGCTTCTGCCCCTTGCGATAGGCTTTGTGTCCTCTTTTTTCAACATCTTTGAACAAAAATGGAAGTATTCGTACAGATTAAAGTTAAAATCTGAATTGAAAGCCGCCTTTTTCGCAAATTTGCTCTCTCCGTTTTTATTATCGCCGCCGTTGTACCAAATAGGGTTACTTCCATAAAAGTTAGTTCCTACATTGTAAGGAACATCAGCAATGATAAGTTGTGCTGGCGGTATTGCATATTTCTTGTAATTCTGCATAGAATCACGATAAATCTCACATTTAATCTTCTTTTTATACATTCTAAATCTGCCAAAAGGAAACCTCGGTTTTATGTGCGCACAACCTATTCCTTTCTTTGATTTTTAGTTAGTTGTTATATCTTTTTCTCAATGTGTTCTGTACCTTATTCATTCCCTTAATACCACCAACAATAAAAGCTATTTCTGCTCTATTTTCCGTTGCCTTTGTTTCTGCTTCCATATCGTGTAGTCCGTACTCTACCTGAATAATTTCATTTGCAGTAATTCTTTTCAGAATTTCTTCACATTTCTTTTTGCTTAAAATCTTCATTCCGAATCGCCCTTTCCATTCCTGTATTTTTCTATTGCTTCATCAACTCTATCTTTGCCCCAATCTGCACTATCAAACCATTCAACAGCTTTAAATACAGGGCTTAACATTTCAAAGAGCGTTTCCACCCTTATTTTAGCTGATTTGATATATTCAACTAACCGCCTTGTATCTTTTGCCACATCTTCATATCCGTTTTGGTTAAGACAATCAGCCATTTCTTCTAATGTTTCAATGTTGCTGTACTGCATAAGGTCATCAATCTCTTTTGAGTATAAATAGTTCCAACTTCCACCGCTCACTCTTAATCACCCACTTTCAATAAATCCATAAATTTCTCATACTGTTTCTGCGACACCTTGTTATTAACTTTATCTTCTCTTAATTCGATTTTAAGGTGTTTTTCTGCGATAGAGGATAATTCTCTCGCTAACACCTTTTTACCTTGCTGTATGCCCTGCATATAGCCTTTAGGTGCTTTTTTCTCGCCTATTGAACCGCTAGCACGATTTTCTCCTTGACCGCCTAAACTGACATTTCTAAGCTGATAACCCTTATCAGCATACAGTTTGATGTAATACTTCTCTTTCTCGTCAAGCTGACTTTCGGGGAAATTCAGAAATTCAACTCGCCAACCATAAGGATTTTTCTCTTTATCGTATAGCTTATGTTTGCGTAAGCTAAGGTCTATGTGTTGTTCATAACCTACAAGGTGGCTTGCCAATCTGCTAAGTGTATGTACCGCCTGTCCGATATACGCATATTTAAAGCCGTTTTCATCTTCTCGGAGTAGAAAATATATTCCGCTTTTATCATTCAGTTTTGGATTCAGTTTCAATAGTCGCTTTTTGTTTTCCTGTTCTATTGCCTTGGCTCTCGCTATGTTTTGATAATTCAAGAGTTATCACCTGCCTTTACTTCAAAAGGATTCACAAAATTATCAATAGGTTTAGCCCCCATACTAAAAGCCGTTGGTTGTTCATTAATGATAGTTTCAAGTATTTCAGATAAAGCCTTATCGATATAATTTCTTTTGTGAATATCCTCAATTAGTTTATCTGCACCAATCAGTCTCATTCTTTATCACTCCAGTCTAACCTACAGCCGCACTTGCTACAGTAATTTGGCACATTGTTGTTATCCATTATTCCTACATCGTGACTAACTTTGATTACGTTTCCGCATTCACAATGGAATACAGAAAGAGTATCACTAAGGTTATGGTTAAATATAGGTTTCTTGGGTATCTGTTTTTCAAGCGCCTGTATTGCCATTTCGTTAGCTTTGTAATCATCTTCTGTAAACTTGCAGTAGTTGTTCTTGTCCGTAATCTGCATATATAATCGCATATTTTTCAGTTTTTCTATTGCTTCATTCTCTTTCATACTCGCACCTCTTTAATTAAATGGTAATCCCTCATCAGCTACATTATCTGGAATTGACATAAAGCTGTCTGAATCAGTACTTGGATTGCTTCTGCCTATAATTCCATTATCATTGCTCTGCTGATTAGCACGACTTTCGCAAAATTCGTGTTTTTCAACAACACAATCGTTAGTGTAGACTTTCTGTCCGTCCTTGTTAGTGTAATTGCCTGTCTGCCATCTGCCCTCAACGATAATCTTAGTTCCCTGATGTAAATACTTCTCTGCAAACTCTCCATTCTTGCCGAATGCTACGCAGGAAATAAAGTCTGCTGCCTGTTCGCCCTCTTTCTTGAAAGCTCTGTCAACGGCTAATGTATACCTTGCTACCGCCATACTTCCACTTGCCGTCTGTGAATATCTAACATCAACATCTCTAACAACTCTTCCTGAAATTATCACTTTATTCATATTTTTTCCTCTTGCTTTCTGAAATTCGTTTTCTGGTTTCTTCACTTCTTTTTTGCCCTGTATGATGATATATTGTATGCGCCGAATTTGTCATCATACATAAATTTTCAATTCTGTTATCATTTTTTATCCCGTTCAAATGATGTATGCAGCAATTTTGCGGCACTTCTATTCCTGTGGCTTTTTCATAAACTACGATATGTTCCATAACGTATCCACCTTTATCTGCTCTTTTATGTTCTGGCATTAATATTTGAACGTATCCTTTTCTTGTTTTCCTAACGCCGCCATTCCAATTACTAGCATTTTTACCACTTTTGGCTTTTGACCTGTTCAAAAACTCAATTTCTTCATCTCTCTTTAAATTAAGTGAATAAGCTTTTTTATAGATTGCCAAAAATGTTTTATTAGGAAATAAGGCGATTAATTCATCATTTGTTAAGCGAGAATATTTATCTTTTAATAAAAGGACTTCCTCCTCACTCCATTTGGGATTCATAGTTATTATCTCCTTACGTCTAAATTTTCCATATTTGTTGCGATTTCTTTCGCTTCTGATTGAAGCCAATCTTTCCAACATTTAGAGCATTCTGTTTTTTCACAACAGCAATCACACGGAACATCTGCATACTGTGATGAAATGCCATCTTCTCCGACAATATCTAAAAACTCTGCCAACTCTTCATCCGACATATTCCTTATCCTGTCAGCATTGGTCTGTTTGCTATCACATCTGCAACAAGGCTCATTATCTCTTGAATTGCTGTTGTGTTGGCAGTTGCAAGAAATCTTTTCTTCGCTATCATCAAATGCCTTTAAAAACATTTCAGCGATTTCTTTCTCGTATCTACCACACATACCTTTGCAATCAATATCCGCAATAACCCTTGAAAAGAAATCTTTGAATTTGTCAGCAATATAATCTCCTGTGAAATCTTTAGGTATGTCAATTATTACTTTCATTTTCTTCACCTCTCAATTCTTTCAGTTTTGCTTCGGCTTCGGATTTTGTGAGAAATACTGTCTTGCCGAACTGATTAAAATTAAGTCTAGCTCCCATATAATCATATACAAAACGCTGTAATGGTCTTATGTCGAAACCGTAAACAACTAATTCATTTATTTGTATCTTATCTGGGTTAATGTAATACACTGTGTCTCCCACCTTACAAGCCAATTTCAAAAGTCTGCCCTGTTCTTCTAAGTCCTCATATTTTTTCAGTGTTTCTCTTAAATCAGCCATAGCCCATAAATTACGATAAAACAAGGCTAACAGTCCTATCTGACTATCCATTTCAACCGACAGCATTTCAGCCATATATTCGTCAAGCTCTTCATCTGTCATATCCGATAAATCTTCATCGCACATATCTTTAGCAAGATTTTTAATAAGTTCTCGACTGTCAATATCAAGTTCGTAATCTCTATACCTTGCGTTGCGTTTTTCATCTGCATAACAACTGTTATACGCTAATTCAATCATATTCATATCAGATGTCTGCTTGTCGCTTGTTAATCTCTCCATTCCTACTCCTTTCTAAAACGGACACGCATTTTTACTTTCAAACGTGTTTATTTTTAGCATCTTCCTTTCCGACAAGCGCAAACAAGCTTTGCAACTCTTTGTAAAAGCTATCAGAGTAATGTAAATTATTAAATCTTGAAACTTTACAAGGCTGATATTTTCCTTTATCGCAATAGTTTACTTTTGATATAAACTCAGCTAAATCATAAATGCTTGCAACCTGATGGTCGGATAATTCCGTTTCTTTCCATTCATGATTTTCATTGCACCTATGTCCTATAATGTGCCAGCTATCCTCACCACGATAGTCAACCTCGAAAAATATAAATTCATCAACATTGATTTCAATATCCTTTATTTCCGTCCAGTCGCTCCAAAAATGCATACACCTTACTTTTACTATATTAATCAAAACGGACATTCATCTCCTTTCCTTAAAATCCAACTCTTGCTTAATTAAGTACAAAATCAAAATCAACGCAATTAAAATCATTTTCTTTTTTAGGAATTGGCATACACACTCCAAGTGCGTCTTTTACAAGAAGTTCTCCATTGATTTCTACAACTTCCATAGGATAATACCCAAACATTCTTATATTACGGTCAATCTTCTTGCCTACAAGTTCCTTTGTGTTTTCTTGATATAGTTTCATTTTTACCTCCTAAAACGGACAACTGTTTGGATTTTGCAAAATCCAACTCTTACCCTGTTCTGCAACGTCTACATTCGCCCCATTTACGGCATTTTTCATCTTGGCGATAAAACTGTCCTTATCAGCGTTTTCACTTGATGAATGGCACATTATGACATTCTGCAGGCTGTCTGAATAATTTGCCTTAACAAAATCGCAAGCGGTATCAATGCTTAAATGACCTCTGAAAACGTGATTAGCTTTCGGATTGTCGGTATCAACTAAATCCTTGTCATAGTTCACGCCTAGTAGAATGTGGTTTATATCCTTAAATTTCCATTTGATTAGTTCACAATCGGTTATGTAAAGCATTCTCCCCATTTCCGGGTGAGTAATCAGAAAGCCGAATATCGGGCAAGGTGTTCCGTCTGCATTGGTGTGCGTCCAGCTTCCGTCTATTGTCGTTAAATCAAAAGGCTTTACTGTAAATTCGCCCATATTTATTGGTTTACAACTATCGCCTAAATATGGGGCAAGTATCTGTATTCCCATAGCTTCAAAATCTTCTACTGACTTGCTATGGTCTAGAGGTGGGTGTGACTTATAATCACACCCTTTATCCCCCTTATGATCCAATCTAAGCCCTTTTTAATCTCCTTAATCGGTATTCCACAATCAAGGATAAGTGTTTCTCCACTATTGGAAGTTAATAAATAACAATTTCCGGCTGATGATGAGCCTAAACATTTTAATTTCATACTCACACCTCGATTTCATCATCCTGTGGGAACTGAAAGTACTCTGTTGTAGCTTTCTGAAATTGTTCCTTGCTTAAAATACTCTGTACTTCTTCAAAACGCTTTGAACTGGCTGTGCAATGATAAAACACATTATTTTCATACACTTTTCTAAGCATTTCCATAGCCTTAATTGCCTTTGCTTCGGTGGAATATTCAGCTAGCATAATGTCGCTAGTCAAGTCTTCTACTCCTGATAAATTACGGTTCAAAAAATAAATAGCATTTCTGAACTCCTGAATAACTACCATTTCATATGGAACATCTAATGTTCCGTCCTGTGAAATTACTCTCATACTCAATCCCCCTATTCTGCCTGCATAAATGGCGGTAATGTGCTATCTTCTGCCTGTTCTTCGGTTACTTCTGTGGCTGTACCCTCGATAATGTCTGATTCGTCAAAATCAACGCTGTTTGCGTTCTGCTCAATATCGTACGCAACATCCTGTTCAAGCATTTCATCGTGGCTGATTTCCTCGTAATCCTCATTTTCATTTCCACTATGAGAATTATTGATATATTTAAGAAGCCTATTCTTAACAGTTTTCATAGCCATCTGGTCAGCAAATTTCTGATGAGCGCCATTGCCATTCTCTTTGTAGCCATATCCTTGCTTCCAAGCCTGTTTAATCTGTGCAATAGTCATAACTTCTGATATTTTCTCTCCGTCATCCATAACAGCTACCGCATAAGCACCAACAATCTTGTCATTGTCGATATTCTCAAAACTCTGTTCGTGGCAATCAATAATTGTCTTAGCATCCTCTTTGTGGTACTTGAATACATCCCCTTTATAAATGACCGCTGCGTTAATGTCTTTAAGTCCGAATCTCCTTGCTATACAAGTGTTTCCATACACTGACTTCTGACACTGTAGCTTGCCGCCATAAGTAACTGGGTAGCACTGTTTCTTCTGCATTGAAAGTCCATTCGTAACCATTTCAACAAGTGCATTTTCGATGCTTGCCCTTGTGCAACTCTGCAATACAGGCTTTTTGTTCATATCTACCGTATCCTGCAAAATCAGCATTGCCGACATAAACTCGTTTGTGTAGTTGTAATCTTTAGGGAATGTCAAGCCGAATTTCTCTTTCTGCTTAATTTTAACTACCATTCCCTCTGTAAAATCTTTTGCTACAAGCTCTCTGCTTTCAGCTTCTTTCTTTTCCACAACTGCCGTATTCTCTGCCATAATTAATCCTCGCTTTCTCCGCTTAAAATCTGTCCGACAATCTGTCTTAATTCATCACTAACCCTATCTACAGTCCAAAAATCCGTAGTATCAAATGCATGAGCGCAATCAAATCCAATGTACCACTTGTTTTTATCATCAATTTCAAGTGGGCTAGGTGCTTCTTTGTTTGCATATGTGATACCGCCGTGGCAATCTATACTTGCTGTGTTGATAGGCAACCTTTTGGAAACCTGCACATATCCACATCTATAAGTAGATTTACCAATATGTCGGAGTATCACATAACAGTTAAAGCCATTGAAATTGAATGAGCGTTCTAATATAGAAGTCATATTATCCCTCCATAATCTCTAATTTCTCACTGTCATTTACAATCAGCATAATCAACTGACTATCTACCATTTCAGCAACTTTCTTCTGATTGTCCGTACTAAGGCTTTCAGAATCATCTAAGATAATAGGCACTGATATATCGCTAATCTTCTGAATTGAACTGCAAATATCGACTCTGCCTAAAATCCTGTTACCCTTGTTAGACATAGTTGTTAAAATACTCTTTCCGTCAACAGTAGGTATACAACAGCTCTTGTAACCACCAGACTTTGTATAAGTAAACAACTGCCACTTAACTAACCCAAAATGGCTGTTTACTGCTTCTGTTAAGGCTTCGTTCTTTGCCTTATCCAGTTCATCAAGTAAATCAAGAATCTTCTCGGCATTAGCTTTATTCTGTTCAGAATCAATCCTTGTCTGCTTTAATTCTTCAAGTCGCTGTTCGTCTGTTGCCGTATCAGACTTTGCAATCTGGCTTTCACATTCTGCTAACTGCTGCCTTAAACCTGTTTCCCGCGCCTTTAACTCTGCCTTAACCGTCGAAATATCATTAGCCTTGTGCATAGCTTCTTCCTTTTCAGCAATCTGCTGTTCAAGTGCTTTGTATTCTTCTGTAGCTGTCACATCAATTTCCTGTGGGAGTTCTGCTAACTGCTTTTCAAGATCTGCAATAGCTGTATTCAGCATTTCAAGGTTTTCTCTATGCTGTGGTAACTCTTTCTGTAAATCTTTAAGAATCTTCTTATTCTTATCAAGTTTGTCTTTAAAAAGGTTGCCATTGTATGTGATAGTCTTTAATTCTTCCGCCTTGTGGCTATCAAAATCGGCTCTTAACTGTTCTTTTTTATCCTCTGGATATTCCTGCTTGCAATAAGGGCAAATAAGGCTTGCTTCGTCAAATTTGCGTTCATTCTCCGCTTTCCATTTATTCCTTATATCCTGTAAATTCTTATTTATGCTATCAATGGTATTCTGCTGATACTCAATGCTCTTTTCTGTATCAGTAATAGTCTTTTCTGTCTGCCTAACAAGAAACTGCTTATCAGAAATCTTGTTCTCAATATCTCTTCTAGCCTTAATATTTTCCTCATTGGCTTTACGGCGAATATCGTCAAGCTCAAACTTTAAGCTGAGAATATTAGCACTAGCATTGTCATATTCAGCCATCAGCTTGTCATTGTCGGTCTGCTTTGCCACGCAATCAGCAATCTGTTCTTTAAGGCTGTTTTTCTGTAATTCAAGGTCAGATACTTCAATAGCCTGCTTAAGCTGTATATCTCTTTCTTTTTCCTTAATCTGTCCGTCAAGAATAGGCAAATCCTTTGTGATTTTGGTCTTTGTAGCCTTATTCATAGCGGATAATTCTTCTGTTGTATATTTCTCTAATAAAGGAACTAACTCGGCTAATTCAGCTTTCTGTGAAGCTATATCAAGGTCTGCAGCATTGCCTACAAGACCGAATAAGTACTCACGCATTTCAGCCGGCTTCTGATTGAGAAATGCGTTCACATTACTGCACATCTTGAATACATTCATATCAACATCAAGGTATGTGTTGAAGTCCTTTAATGTCTTAGGCACATCGTTGATAAAATACTTGTTATCGTCTTTATAACTACTGCCATCCTTACTGTAGGTACGCTTCTGTACTTTCTTCATAGCTACCTCTTTTCCGTCAACATCAAGTGTAAGCTCAACACTTGTATCCATATCATCAACGGACTTTCCGTCAACCTCTCGTCTAACAACCGGATTATCCTTTAACTCATAATCACAGTTGAACAAGCACCACATATAAGCGGTTGCAATAGTTGACTTACCTTTGCCATTCTTAGCCATAATCTTTGTAATAGCATAAAAATCAAATTCTGCGTGTACGTAGCACATAAAGTTTTCAAGTACTACCTTTTTTAAAATTGCTCTTTCCATAAACATATCCTTTCCTTATTTATATATTCATAATGAATACATCATCTTCTGTTGAGAAGTTATCAACTGTCTTGTCTGCAAGATAATGCCGTCTGTCAAGTTCATCAAATGTGCCGTCAAATATAACACCCTGAACTGGATGCCATACCTGACAACGCTTTTCATTATCTGCTGCCATACTAGCTAATTCCGAAACAGTAATATCACTATTCATCAGCATTCTCCTCTTCCTCTATAATTTCAACTCTGCCTACTGATACCTCATAAGCTACTCTGTTTTCAATTTCGTCTTCGCTTATCTTCTTTGTATAAAGTCTTGACTGAAACCTACCTGTCATTTCTATATGTGTTCCTACTGGCAAGTGACCAACAAACTTAGCTGTTCTGCCCCAAACTATGCAAGGTATATAGTCTGACTTGCCATATGCTCTGTTAACAGCTATGAGAACATCTGTTATTTCTCTTCCAAGAGGTGTCTTTCTATATATAGGCGGCTTGCATAAGCGACCTACAATCTCAACTGCATTATCTACATCCGGATTAATTTCAACATCTTCTAGCACATCTATTTCCTTGGCGAATACACTAAGTATTAGATGACTATGTTCCTCATTATCTGTGTGCTTGTTGTGTGACCTTATCTGTCCGTCAATTACTACAGTTCTGTCTACATCAAGCCTATTAATGCTTATTAATCTTTCCGATACGATTACTGGAAGCGTATCTGTACTTCCACTCTTTCTTAAAACCTCTATATAAAAGAGGTAAAATCCCTCACCACATATCTCGTGTGAAAAGGTTGGCTTTTTAACAACCTTTCCTAATATATAAGTCCTGTTATTATTTATCATTTGTTACTCCTTTCTCAACAAACCCTACAACTTTGCCACCGTCTATAACTGTCACCATATCTTTCTTCTCGTACATATCAATGCAATCCTGTACTGTTATCACTTTCTCGTTTACCTGTTTCATATTGTTCTTTCCTTTCTTTTGCTTTAATCTTTAATGTTGTAACTACAATACATATAGTTTCTAGTATCATTCCGACAACAACGCCCAACATAAACCCCTGTATCATAGCTTATATCTCTCTTTCATTATTGTAGGCAGTTCGTAGCAGTCGATATAATCGTGAGTGTCTGCTATGTACTTCTTTTTCAGTTCGCTCAAACCACACCCGTATTCGTGCTTTAACTGCCCTAAAATATCTCTTGTAACTATGCTCCTTAATGGCTCACAATGTTTATTTCTTCCTAAGAGGTAACTTGTTCTTCTGCCAATGTGTGCCAGGATTTCAAGTTTTTCTACCTCATTAATCTGCTCTCTTTCGCCTTTTTCAGAAATAATAAATATCAATCTGCTAAAACTCCTTTCTAATTAATAAGCTGAAATATCATTTGCGCAATAAATAATATTGCTGATAAAATCCATAAATATTCAGCTATCCTGCTGTCTCTCTTAGCTTTCTTGTATGCCGCAATAGAGACTTCTAAGTTATTTCTTTCTGCTATCAGTTCCTCTACTGATATGCTATACTGTGGTGTTGCCTGTATTTCCTTTTCCATAAAACAATCCTCCGCTTAATCATCAGCTCTCTAAGTTTATCTGTGCATTGCAATCTTTTATTAACATCATTGTGTTAGTGCTTGGCATCCAGTTTTTAATATATTCAACTGCCTGTTCATTCTTAAGCCTTGGTGTGTTGGCTCTTGAATTAACATTGAAATAATCCTTGTAATCGTGATTAATCTCTGTGAATACTTTTCTGCTTATTTCCTTATAAGCGTTACTGTTTTTACCGCCTAAGATTTTTATTACCCTTGCTGATACTAAGTCATTAAGCACTTTCTGCTGTCCGTAATCAATGTTCATTGTATTTTCCAACTTAGACACTCTGTCTGACACATCGTCTAACATACCTAGCTGTATTCTCATCATTTCCTGTGGGGATAACTTTTTCTGATAACTGCCTGTTTTTCTGATTGATGGAAGTACCTCAGATGTTACCCAGTCCGTAAATCTTTCTGCACTCTCTTTTCTGCTCTGAAAGATTGTTTTGTAAAGGTTACTCTCATTAATAAATGTGGCTTCCTGTTCTCTGCCTAATCTGTCGGTGACCTTACTTGTAGTAACCCCATCTGTTTTAAGCCTTGCCTTAACTCTGCTTACCTGTTCAAGTTCCAATGCTTTGCATACATCAGCCAGACAAAACATAGGTTCATCATCTTTAGTAATGGTTCGGATTTCTCCAAACTCTGAATTGTTAAAAATCTGTAACTCCATAAACATTCCTTTCTAATAATGTGTGATATATTCCTTTTAAGGCACATTTGAGCAATTTTGCTCATTTCTATCTGTTGTAGCTTGTAGAACTTTATGTTTATTGATACAATAGAGAAGTGATGGTAGACATTTTCCAAAAAGGAGATTGTATGGATACTGTCATAGCATTGTGCGTATCAGTGGTCGGCTCATACTTCTGTGGCGTAGACTTCTGCACCCTGTACGCTCTTATTTCTATATCAATAGAATTAAATAAATATGCTAAAGACAAAACTGTCAATCGGTAGGTAATTCACACTTGATACGAACAGGGCGCTATCCCTGTCAAAAAGAACTAATGATGTTTGAATAAAAGTTTGTAACTATTTACCGCTACCATCACTTCTCTATTGTATCAATATCAAAAATTCTAATTCTTATGCGCCTTGTGGTAACTTATGAAGTTACTTTCTTTGCAAAAAAAATCTCCATAGGATTTTCAATATTCAAATTATCAATCATAATCTGAATTTCGTCACTTCCAAAAACACCCTTGTGCATTCGCAGATAGAAAGTTTTGGGCGTTACGCCTATCATTTGTGCAACTTCTGTCTGCGTTTTTCCGTTTTCAGCAATAATCCCACGAAGCTTATTTGTATCAACCATCTTCTCATCTCCTTTCCAACTTCGTAACTTTTGAAGTTACTCTTATTATACACCGCAAAAGTAACTTGTCAAGTTATTTTTTTCTTGACTTGTAACTTTTTTGTGCTATAATCAAGTTACCGATAGGAAAGAAGGAAACACTAATGATTAAAACTGTTGGAGATAGGATTAAGGAACAAAGAGAGCTTAACAATATGTCACAAGTAGAGTTGGCTAAAAAGATGGGCGTTTCTAAACAGACATTATATAAGTATGAAAACAATGCCGTAACAAACATACCAAGCGATAAAATTCAGATTGCTGCACAGATTCTTGATATTTCTCCATCATATTTAATGGGGTGGGAAGATAATTTATCTACTGATAATGCTGATATCATTCCCGACTTAATGTCAGATAAGAAAATGTTGGATAGTGTTAAGAAGTTAATGAAACTTAATAAAGAACATCAACAAACTATATTTGACAATATAGCCTATTGGTATGAGAAAGAGGGGCATTAAATGCCTCATTTCTTTTTGAATGATATAATTAATTCATATAAAAACTTTAAAAATCTTTTATTATTACAGTTATTGACTGTTTCTATTATTATTCGCCTGTATTCCTCATTACTCATAAACCTGCACTCCCCTCTCTTGCCCTTGCACGTTTGATAGCGATACGATTATTATAGAACACACGTTCTATCGTGTCAAGTGTAGCGGCGATATTGCCAACGCCAATCAAACAATATCGCCTGCCAGAACTTGAAAATGTTTAAGGGTCTTTTCTCAAAGACAAGTTTATTATACATTTATCGTTAGTATATTTCAAATACTTTCGGTCGTGTTATTTCGACTTTATTCGACAACTAACTGGAACTTGTCGATTGCATTACCCATAACACCTGCATATCCGTCCATTCCGTTCGATGTTTCGTTATCTATCTGTTCTGGATAGAAGTTACGGTTATTGAATACAGATACCATATACTTTGCATACTTCCAAGGCTCACCCTCTGGTGTGTAGTAGATAACTTCTACGGCATCTATCGGTGTTTTCTGGTCACCTGCAAAGCCGTTATTGAAATCATTATAATCAAAGCCGGTAACGTAAGGAAGCCAATCGCCATTAAGTGTATGAACTCTGTACCTAACTGAACCTCTGCTAACCTTGATAATAAGTGCTGTGATAGCTTTATTGTCGCCTGCACCAGCCCAATCTTCTCTGTCCTCTACTTCGCCCCACCAACGGTCTGTATAAGCGGCATATGTAGCATATACGTGTTCATCTGTGCTATCCTCTGTGTTATCTTCTTCGCTGTTATCCTCTGTGTTATCTTCATCATTATGAAAGCCATAGAATACAGACAAGTCGCAAACTCCGTCTACTCCGTCAACAACGCCGCTTGATGTATACTGCCAGCCTACAAGGTTTCTAGCAACACTAGGCTTCTTATCTTCGTTAGGGTCTGTATCAAGTGTCATTTCATCATATCCAAGATAGTACCTTGCTATCCAGTAATCGCAGTTAAGAATTTCTTCGTCTGCATATGGGGCAATGTAACTGCCATACCACGCCATACCTGTATAGATACCAAACTCGTAGCCAGCTTCCTCTATTGTGTGCTTGTACGCCTTAATTATGTCGATAAGGTCTGACCCTAAATTTTGCATACAAGTATCTTCTATATCCATCCACACCTTAACTTTACGTCCGTCAAGCACCTCTAATACCCTTTTAGCCGCTACAACCGCTTCTTCTACTGTCGGTGTGTAAACATAATTGTATACACCGCAGATATGCACGCCTGCTAACTGACAGCCTTTCCAGTTGTTTTCAAACTGCTCATCTGGCTCAAAGTCGCGTCTGATAACTTTAAGGATAGCGTGAGTAAGTCCTGCCGCCTTAACTCTGTTCCAGTCAACTGCACCATTCCACGCTGAAAAATCTCCACACTTAATCATACTAAAATACCTCACTTTCTGTTGTTCCTGTTATATCTACTGCATCTGAACTAATTGTGTTATCTTCTGTGCTGTATGTTGCCTTGTAAGTATTTTTAACGCCATCAAGAAAGCTCTTAAGCTCGCTGTCTAGTGCTATATCATTCGCCAAGTATGCCGCAAAATCATTGAAGCTAGCTGACATACTAACTGTGCCGCTTTCGCTGATTGTAGCTGACAGATAAGCTACCTGTTTAAGCGCTCCGTCTGAGTTTTGAACAGATAATGTTCCGTTCTTCTGAATTGATGAGTTGATGTCTAACATTGTGTTTTACCTCCTAATTCGCATTAAAAAGGACACCCGAAGATGTCCTTAATTGCTTAATTGCTTTTCCAATTTTTTAATACGCATATTCTGTGATTGTACAGTCGCAACTATATCCGCTATTAATTCATCATAGCGTAATGCGTATCTTGCTGTTAGCTCTTTAGTTGTATTTCCGTTTTCGTCTGAGACTTGTGTTTCGTAGTTATCATTATTAATCTTTTTATCGATAAATAATCCCCAGTCATCTTTCATAGTTTCTTTAACCTGCTGTGCAATAAATCCGTGATGGTAGCGATTAGAAGTACCGTTAATCATTTTAAATTCGCAAGGTTTTAAATTGTAGATAAATTCAGAAGAGTCTTCTGAATTCAATAAATGAACATCTTTTTTTACGTTCTCGTCTGAATCAGAAGCGATTGTTCCATAAATTGACCCGAAACATCGCAAATCATATCCTATGTATGTACTTCCATATACTGACAGTTCGCAGTTCTCGTAGTGTCTGTCCTCTGTATTTGTAATTCTGACATTTTGTGTGTCTTTTCCCGAATTTGGATTATAGCAATATACTGTAAGTGTCGTTGGTTTTTTAATATTGTCTTGGTAACCGCCATTCATCGAAATATTGGGCGAAAAAAACTCTAATGATTTGTTTAAATCGTCGTTTATTCTTATAATGAATTCGTATTCCGTATTTTCTGTTTTATTCTTAGTGCAATTTATTCCGACAACATCTCCATAATCTGCATTGAGCACTAAAGCTCTTCTTACTTCATTATTGCTAGTATAGTATCTTGTTGTAGTTATCGAACCTACATAATTTTCGTAATCGTCGACCCAAGAATAGAATTTAATGTAATTTTGGTCTATCGACATTCCTTTAATTCCATTATTTTGATATGTCGACAATATACCATTATCAATTGAGAAATTGCCAATTTGACCTTTAGAAGCATACATATATCCATCCGCACGAACGTACCAATTACCATAATATGCCCCATCTCTTTCTTCTTGGCAAGAGAATGTCCAAGCTTCGGAATTAGCGGGTGCCTGTATATAAGTTCTATATTTGCCGTAATCTTTATAGATAGAAGACTTGCTGATGTCCCAGCCTCCAATCGTGCCAGACGAAAAATAGCCGCTTCCTGTAATTTGTGCGTTAGTTGCATATAGTTTACCAGTTTGACTTATATAAAAATTAGGGCTTTTGCTGTATCCCTCATCTTCAGTTCCGCGAAAAACCGAAAAAACATATGGTGTAATATCGCCAGGTATTTGTAATGCAATTCTGAATAAGTCATTATTCTGCTTAAATATTGTACTTATTGAATCTTTAGACACTTTCCAGCCGCCAACGTTTCCGCCGTTGGCAATCAGATTGCTACAAGTTATAGTTCCGTCTGCTGTAATGCTGGTGTTCGTGCTGTTTAATGTAAACCTGTTGCCACTTAAATTAAGCCCACCCCTTGCAGTAATATTTATTGTATCTGCAATAGCTTCGATAGCACTCTTAAGCTCGCCTGTTTTAGGGTCTTTTTTGATATATAAATCAAGGCTTGTTTTAGTTGCATAACTTTCTAAATCGCTTGACTTAGCGTAAGTTCCACTAAGTGCCAAACTAATACTTGAACCATTATCATTAATTTCCTGCGTAATTTTGTTAATCATAGTAGTTGTTGTACTATAATTATCTGTCAGATTTTTCTTTGTCTGTGTTAATTCTGTTGATATGCTATTAAGATTAATCTTAAGACTAGCGTTCTGATTAAGCATATAGGCTAATTGTGTGTTAGATACCTCTTTCCAACCCCAATTACCTTTACCATCTTTAGCCCAACGCCAAGTTTTATGAGCTGTTTCGTTGTATGCTATTGCCCCGTGATATTTTGCGTATTCATCATTGCTATAAGTCCAAGTAAGATTATCACTTGGAAATAAATCTTCTGCCGGATAAATGGGTATAAACCAGTCAACGGCTGGATAATTATCTTTTGTAGGTGTTGCTGTAACTGTATACACCATAAAATTATCGTTCGTTTGCTGATATAAGTCAGATAACGTAATTTCATAGCTATCTAGTTTCTGATTAACAGTAGAAAACTTAGTCTTAATGCTTTCGTTGTCAACATTTTCAGTCCACCACAACTTGTTAGTGATAAAATCACTAGCAACTTTCATCATACCACCCCATTGAGTATAATCTTTGCCAGCACCACTTGTTATAGCTTGCATAATGACATTAAGTGTCTGCCCCTCGTTGTCCAGATAAATTTTATTGCTCTTAAGTGTATGGGTGTTATCGTTATTGATAACATTAAATAGTGTTTCAATATCCAGCTTGCTTGCATTGATATTAGCATTATCTTGAACAACATCATCACGAACAACTTTCCTCGTAACACCTTTTTCAGTAAGTCCTAAGGCATCAAACATAAGATTGCCAGCTTTATCCCAGACATACATATTGTAGTCCGAATTAGCGTCTTTACCTATTTGAACTCTTGCAACCTTGTTATCATCTTTTATCTGTATCGTATTGTCAGCTATATCAAGATTTCCGCTTTCGCTTAGAATTTCAACAAGGTTTGTATAAATCTTCCCACTTGTAATCTTATCTGCGGCTATACTATCAATCATAGCAGATTTTATCTGTGCATCGCCAATAACACTTACAACTGCATTAGCGAATTCTGTTGTTAAGCTTTTACCTGTCGCTGAACCAAACATTAAGGTCTTAATATCTGCTACATCAGCATTTAACACGCCTATCTGTGCATAATCTGCTTGCAACTTAGCGATATTAGCTTCATTAATCGTAGCTTTATTTGCCGTCAAATTAACAATATCTGCTGTGACAGCTTCAATCTTATTGGCTTTTAGTTGGTCGATATATGCTTGATGTGCCTTTAAATTCTCAATATTGGCATTAGTCATATAAGCATTTTCAATAACTGCCTTGTTGATTAAGACTAAATCAGCGTAGTATCGTTCCATTTGCTTTGTTATCGGACCACTAGCAATATTGCTGTTTTCTGTGTCAGATTGTCCGATAGATGTAACTGTGTCCATTAAGCCGCCGTCGCATTCGTGCGTAATCTGCATTATAGGTACTTTGTAATCAACGCCGCCTTTATTTACAGTAATAATGTCGCCTACCTCTAATCGCCAATCACCTAAAAACTTAACTGTGAGCGGTCTGAACTGAAAACCGCCTATCTTTTTATAAATCTCATTTAAGTTAGCTTGTGTCATAAATGGATTAGCAAAGCTAAGTCCAGTTGTACCACTACCGCTAGTGATTGTGCTAGTTTCCTTATCACCAGACTTTGTATTGTTACAAGTCAGCTTTCTTATCGTAAAATCTTTGCTAGTGGTAAAAGTAACCCCTTGCTGATAGTATTGATGTCCGTCAAGCACATAACCGCTATCTTTGTACCACTTTATTTCAAGGTTTCCGTCAGAATTAATAGCCGCATTTCCACCTTGTAGCATAGCCATATAACCTATCATTTCACGCATTGTATAACCTTGTGGCTTATCTGTAATTGTATGCGTGCTTGTTATGCTAGTTGCTAACTGTATGCCTAGCTTTGTACAGATTTCCTCTAAAATAGCCTTATCCGTACCAGGATAAGTCAATTCAGAAAAATAACCTTTTTCAGCTTTGTACATCTTGTCATAAGCTGTGTACTTAGTGTATTCGCCATTGCTTTCTTCTTTAGTTACAGTAAATATGCCTATCTGTACATACTCAATGCCGCTATTGCCCTTAACGCCCTCAAAAATAGTTATATCCTTATTTTCAAGCGTGATTTCTGGATTATAAATAGAAAAGGTAACACTACTACTGCAAGTGTTACCTATGGAAATGCTATTGTTCGGATTGATTATGTTGCTGTACTTAAACTCATTAAGTGTCTGATTGTATTCTTTTCCGTCAACTAAATATTTGCTGTAATATCTTGCATACAGCAAATTGAAATCCGCGCCCCAATTAATATTTTTCATTTATTGGATTGCTCCTTTCTGCTGATTAATCGTTAATCATAAAGCTAAGTGCGATAATGTTAGCTGGCTCAATGGCTTCACAACTATCAAATGCGCTTATATCAACTTTTGTGTATTCAGATACTTCTATTTCCTGTTCTCCTAGTTCTTCAAGTTCTGATTTTATCTTATCGTTGTTATCTTTATTTTCCTCGCGTATCTTTTCTATCGTTTCCACGACTGCCTTAAAGTGTGGCTCTAACATCTTAATGTTAGACATAATGGCAACTGCTAATCTGCCACCCATTTTAAGCTGTGCTACACTTGCAAGTGCTTCATAATGTGCTAAAACTTCATTTCCTGTTATTTTCATAGTTAATCTCCTTATTTCTGAATTAAACTCAATTTTGCTCCGACTATTAATCCATCCTCATTCTTTGCTCTTGTGAGATACGGATATGTCACATCTCCTGTGTATATTGTCATTTCCTTTTGTTGACCGCCTAAGAACAGGACTTGCGCTGTTGGGAATGGGCTATCTATGTCGCTAATCACATTATCAAGCAATAATGCCTGTTCTCCTGTTAATGGCGGTAATTGAAGCTCTACTTTATCTTTAATAGCTACGATTGTGCCTACCATTTCGCCGTAGTCATTTCTTCCTGTATTCTTAGACCATATCTTATTTCTACTGTATGTGTAGCCGTTATATGCTACTGGGAATGTCACTCCCTCGATAATTACAGCACTTATCATTCAATCGCCCCTTTCTGCCTAAAAATTGGTAACAAAAAAGAACATATCATCTCTGATACGTTCCCTTAGTTTTATATATTTATATTTTCAAGTTGTCCATACCACTAACATTTTATTTCAATACCCATTTTGAATTTTTATTTATTAAGTTAATTAAACAGCAATATCTTCAATAAACATATTACTTAAATAAAATAAGTGAAATTGTAATATGTTTGTCCTTGATTTACTTTAATTTCCGTTTTGCTATAAATCTGCAATGCACCAGCAGGCGTTAATTGTCCGTACGCCACGAATGCTTCTGGGTTATATACTGCAACAGGAAATTTTATAACTTTATTCGGTCTGTAATTTTCGGGCAAAGTTGCGACCGTTGTCCAATTGCCACCCCTAATTGCTACAGTATTAATTAAACTAGCCGGCATTATATTTATTAGGGCTAAAGCAGGTGCGTATGTTATGATAGCATTTTCGTACGTTGTTGTTGTATTGTTGTTCAGCTCACTTATCATATCGTTATTATTCTTAATTCCATCTTCCATATGATTAAGTCTGTCTGGACTTAATGGAGTACCGCCGCTTGTGCCAGCTTTCCACGCTTGCTTTATGTATTGTATAAAATTCATAGTAAAACCCCACTTTCTAAGCACACAAAAAGGACACCTCACGATTAAGTGAAATGTCCTTGTCATTTTGCTATTTATTTGTTATTATTGGTATGAGTTAATTTGCATTCACTCATACGTGCTAATCAGAACAGGTCTATTCAACTTGTTCTGATTTTTTATAGCTGTAAATTTCTTACAGCTATTGAATTTTCTTTCTGTTTGAGCTATTATATCTCACAAGAAAACTTATGCAACATTATTGAATAATTGCAGTATAAATTCTCTTCCAAGTTGGGTAATTCGTCTATGATAGATTACTTTACCGCTGTCAAGAATTTCTTGTTTAATTTCCTCATATCCCATACTGCTGTATGGTGAGTAAAGAACCCAAGTTCCATTGACATTGTACTGAATTTTTCTATCAGCAAGCAACTTGTTAAGTTGAATAGCAGAATTTAAGTTCAGCTCTTTAGCAATCTCCGTCATTGTATATGTTTTATTGACGTGTGTTAAGATAGCGTTCTTTCTTTCTGCTTCAACTCTTGCTTGCCTTTCTTTTTTTAACTTTGTTAATAATTCTATTCCAAAGTCTGGATTATTCAGTATTTCATCAATAACATTATCAGTAGCATATATTCCATTCTTGCGAATTGACGGAATAATCTCATCAGCTACTAATGCTTGAAATTTCTCTGCTGTTTCATTTTTGGCTTTCATTGCTAGTCGGTAGAAGATGTTTTCTGGGATAAAATCTTCGTGCGCACAAGTGTGTACGCCTAAATCTTCCAAGTATTTCTCAACTCTGCTCCACATGATTACTTTGTTACCACTTGCGGCTATTCTTGTGAACCCAAGTCCTCTAGCAACATTTTCCAATCTTAAGTAAGCAACGCCATTCTGCTCATAGCAGTCTACGCCGCAAATATTCTTAGTGTTCATTGGTGCCTTAATCTCATTGTGAGTGTCATCTTTTGTAGTTGGATTATTATAACTCATTATTTTACCTCCTACAAATTTATCATTTGCTCAAAACAGAACTTATTGCGTAGTGGGAGTATATGCCCACAATGCCTCACGCAATAATATTATGCCACTTCCTTTGTAGTCTTGTCCTGTTCCTTTAAATCAAAATTATTAACATTGTCCTGAATAGTTTCTAATTGCTGTAAAACTCCTATGAGAACATATCCTATTCTTTCATTATCCATATTTGCTAAAACTTCTGTTACTGTTGCGTGTGCAATTTCTGACGCTATGTCAATATTTGTTACGATTTCTACATTACTCATTTGTTTTTCCTCCGAAAATAATCTTGAATTTTCCGAAAGAAACTGATATGATAGATTTATCAATTCCTTTCGGATTGGTGGTTTGAGTAGTCACTATAAGTTTTGACCGACTTGTGGCTACTCTTTTTTGTTATCTTTAAGTTCTTTTTCTACTAACCCTATGCCTTTCATAATGGTATCAGTTCTTGTTAATTCCAATTCATCAGCGCATTTCTGAATGCGATTAGCTTCATCTTTTGTTATTCTGATATTAAGATTAACATTTCTAGGGTTTTCCTTATGTGGTCTTCCTGCTGGACTAATAATAATCACTCCTTTCAATTATTGCCCTTGCAATATTTATGCTATTATAATAACTGCCCTTGCAATAATTGTCAAGCACTTTTAAATAAAAAATGGAACGCACCGAAAAGATACGCTCCATTAAAATCATGTATTACCAAAAAATCAGCCCACATCTGTTACACACAAACCTATGTTGTGAATAAGCTCCGCCCTGTTGCTTAATCTTCTCTTTCTTATTAACCAGCGTAAACGGTCTAAACGGATTCAAATTAACGGTATATCTTGTCTTAGTTTTCTGTGGTACAGTTGTTGTAATCTGTGTGTGAGAGCAGTCCCAACTGCTACATCTTGGACAATATACTTCAACTAAGCCGTTTTCTGTCGCTCTGTACACTCCTTTAAAGTTAGGATTTAGTGGGCGTTGAATTTGTGGTTGCTGTTTTTTCTTTATTCCTAATACTTCCAGCATTTTATATAAGCCTTTTTTTAACATATACATTCCCCCTTATCTTTAGTACTTTAAATATATTCTTTTATTATTTATTTGTCAATTAATAAGGGAATGCTGCTTGCCCTGTCATATTAGTGTAGTTATTAGCTTTATTCTGTACCATTGTAAACAATTTATCAGCGTCGCCTTGTAGTGTTATATTAACGTTGTTGTTAGCTTCTGACATAGCCGCTACAACCGCATTGTATACCGCTGGATAAACTGCATTAGCAATACCTGTTGTAATTTCTTGTTGATTGGCTACTGCTGTTCTTCCGTCCATAGTACCAACCATTTCGGGTGCTACTTCATTAGCAACGAATAACTGTCCTTTGTTTGGAAAGCCGCCATTTGCATACCAATCAACACTTATCTTGGGTACTTGAGGTGGCACAAGACTAAATTCGCCATCAATATCGAAATGTGGCGTTTTTATATGTGGAAAGCTAAGTCCTAAGTTGTCCCACCAATCTTTGAAATTATACCACATATCTCTTACTTTATAAAAAAAGTTCTCAACGGCTACTGAAATTTCACTAAGGGATGGTTTGCTATCCCACCAATTAACTACATTATTCCACTTATCTTGTATGCCTACTCTTATTCCATCTGCCATATCACGCCATCTATCTGCCGTAAAGTAAGGTGCTACGTGATTATTCCACCAATTGTAAATTCCGGTTGTGCTCCACCAAGAAGAAAAATCAGACCATTTATCTTGTAGACTTGACTTGAAATTATCACCCAAGTTGTTCCATTTATCTTTAGCAAACCAAGGCGTAACATCATTATTCCACCAATTATATATACCTGTGCCACTCCACCAATTATTGAACGAAGTCCAACTATCAGTTAAGCTGCCCTTTGCGTTATCTCCAAGAGATTGCCATTTTGCTTTTGTAAAATAAGGTGCTACGCTATTGTTCCACCAGTTGTATATTCCTGTACTACTCCACCAGTTATTAAAAGAAGTCCAGCTATCTTGCAAGCTATCTTTTGTATTATCTCCAAGTGACTGCCACTTCGCTTTAGTAAACCAAGGCGTAACATCATTATTCCACCAATTTACGATTGCTGTATTATTCCACCAATCTGTAATTTCATTCCATTTTTCTTGTGCAGCTATTTTTATATTTTCTATGCCATCTTTTGCTTTTTTTACATATTTACTATCATCTATGCTTGCTGAAAATTCCGTAATAAATTTAAGTGTAAGAATTCCGCCCGGAATAACCAAAGAAGCCAAAATTCCTGCAATTCCCCATTTGTCGTATATCTCCTGGTAAGCACCCCATATTAATTTTATTGCTGATACTCCTAAGTCAATTGCTAGGTCCAAAATTTTTACAGTTATTTTTCCTAAATCTATACCTTCAATAAACTTTATTATATTTCTTCCTAATTGTTCCCAATCAACAGAACTAACAAATCCATCTGCAAAATCCAAAACATTGCAAATAGCTTCTGTAATTGCTTCTCCTGTTTTTTTCCAAGGAAAAGCATTTATCCCTTTGTTTATTTGTTTGCCTGCGTAAGTACCTATTCCGTACCAGTCGCCTTTTTTTATAGCTTCCTCTATTCTGTCAGCCCAGGCAACTGCCGAATTCTCCATATTAGCAAACGCCTTATTCCACGCCGCTTCATATTCTGCCGCCGCCTTAGCAATATCGTCTGTCAAATCAATAGTGCTACCGCCGCCGCCACCGCTTGAACCCTTACTTGAGCTTGTATCGTCCTGCAATTTATTAATTTCATCAAATCCCATAAGGGATAATGTAGCTTTCTTAGCTGAATCAGCTACATCTTGGTAGCCGTTTGAAATATCTTCTAAGCCATCTGATGTGTCTTTATAGCCACTTTGTCCGAAGCTTTCAAAGTCAATCTTAACGCCCATTAAAGAAGCAAGACCAACTAATAATCTTTTGATTACAATAGTTACTCCGTTTACTACTGGCATAACCTTTGAAAGAATTGGAATAAATAGCTGTCCTGCTACCATTCCTACCTCTTTCATATTGTTGCTGAACTGGCGTAACATATTACTTGGGGAGTTGATTGTCAAATTTGTTATCGTATAGGCTCTTTATCCTATACTTCTTATAGTTTCCTATAAGTTCAGAGTACATTATCACCCACGTTTTTACGTTTGGTTTGGTGGTAGCCACTTCCACCTCATGCTGCCCTATATGCAGTAGTGTCGGACACTCTTGGGAATATTATATTTATTCAATTCCTACTCGTTACGATACTCAATAGCCTGTTCGTAATCTATTGAGTTATCTCGGTATTAGCATAGTTGAAAACTTTAGCCTTCACCGATTTTGCCCGATTGCCATAAGATATTTCTATTCTTATGCAACACTTGGAAGATAAGCTATATCATTAACTTTCTTCCGTCTATTAGCTAAGTCGCCCCAAGATACTTTTGATTGGTCTAATATTGCTAACACTCTTAACTGCTGTTTTTCCATCTGTGTCATTTCAGACACCGACTTAGAAATGCCTAAGTTATAAGCATACGTCGCTAATGTAGCATTAGTAATATCAATACCATATTTATACAATGCCCTTGACTGCCCGATTAAGCCGCTTTGTAAGTTCTGTGCTACTGTTGAATAGTCCACATTAAAAAGTGAGCTTATATCGCCCGCAAGCATTGTCATTGACTTTGTTATTGCTGTTGTTGCTTCACCCGTCTGTCCTAGTGAGTTAGTGACAGAGGCTAACTGTGAAGCGTACCGTGTTATCTCTTGTATGTTAAGTCCTAAGTTCTTTGCTCCACTTTCTTCAAGCAAACCACCTTGAACATTAACTTTTAAGCCAGATAGCTTTCCAAGAGTATCATTTACTCTGCTTTGAAAACTTTCTGCATATGCCGTAGCATTATCATATCCGTACTTTTCGTAATCTTTATCCCACTCTGAACCAATCTTGCCAAACGCTACCGCTTGATAGTTGAATACTTCAATGTAATCTGTTGTTGACTTAATTGCTTCTATAAGTTTCTTACTGCCACGAATTACCATAAAATAAGTGGCATAAAACTTACCTATCGCACTTGCTAAGTTCCAACTGCTTTTAGTTGCTGTCCTAGCACTTGTAGACACGCCATACAGTGACTTTTGAAGTGAGTTTGAAGAAGTACCCACCTTGCTACCTTGACTAGCAAGATTAGTCAATGCGTTAGTCATTTGAATAACGTTCTGACTTACTGTTGGTGCTCTTGATAGCGTTGTCATTAAGCCATTTAAAGCATTGCCCAATTTCGGAATGTTTACAACGGCGTTTTCTATGCTCTTACTGCCTAGCTTACCAAGTGACTTTGCAAATTCTGTGACCTGCGTTGCATTTTGCGGAATAGCTGATATGCTTGCAACTGCCTTTGTGACAGCTTGAAGTGATGTAGCTGTGTTAGTTAGTGCAACCGAATCAACAGAACCTATCTTTGTGATGTTCTTAGCAAGCCTTGTAAAATCTGCCGTTCCTGCGTTCATATTCTGCATAGCAGAACCTAACTGACTAACGCCACTCGCAAGACCGCTTAGTGATGAACCATTCACAGTTGCAAGTGATGTTGATAGCCTTGTAAGCTGATTTATCAGTTTATCGACGGAATTAATAGCTTTAGTGGCAGTACCGGTAATTTTGACTTCTAACGAATCTAATTCCACGCTTTATACCTCCGGCTTATCATTTTTAGGGTGTGTTAAATCCCAGTTTGCTTTTCGTATTTTCATATTCAAGACAAACTCTTCTCTCTTTCTTTGTATTTCATCTTCACCGTTCTCTTTTTTGTTAATATCTCTATAAATAGGCTTGTCTGGGTATTCAAGCTCGCCTTTACCCCAAGCACCACTTCTAACACCTATCTTGATTGCCGGGAGTATGTAACTACCTATTGCAAGCCATATATCTGAATCCATTCGTTGTCTTTCAAGTTTTTTACCCTCTACAACCGCCCATAGCTTTTTAGGTGTCATTTTAAGAAAGTCTGAATAACTAACGCCTAGTGAACTGGCTAAAACAAAGTATTCTTCCCAGATTATTTTGTGGAAGTCTGCTTTTTCTTGTGGTCTTGTGGTACTACTGTCGGCTTCTTCTGTTCCTGTGTTGCTTCTTCCACATTGTCCGCCATTTCCTCTAACATCGCTGTTATTCCGCTCAACTCGAAAAAACCATCATCTTCCATCGCTTTCTTGATTTCTTCAAACAATGTTCTATATCCGTAACTCTTATCTGTCTTTCTCTTCTCTGTAATATATGCTCTAGTGAGTTCCTTTGCTTCATCCATAGTTACTGGGTTATTGTCAATACAGCCTGCATAAATGGCTAAAATACAAATCTCTGGCACATCTGCTGTCATATTTGCTAATCCATCAAAGGAAGCCTGTGCAACACTCTTGTCTGTCTGTACAAGTAAGTAAGAACCATTAACGACAGAGAACATTTTCTGCACTATCTCTTTACACTCTGCTGCTCCAAAAGAGAACTCAACTTTGTATTCATTTCCGTTTACATTAATATTCATCATAATTTTTACCCTTTCCCACCCTATCGTCCATATAGGGAAAGGTGCGGATTTTACACCGCACCTGCCTTTTAAATTAATTATTCTGTTACATCATCAAGATATGATGTGTAGTCGGCTGTTTTGGCGTTTTCTACGCTATCCGACACAGCCTTTTTTGATTTAGTCGAATAGCTCATTATTCCCCCGATGTTGGGGTTACTGCTGTATCTGTTCCTACCATATCCTCAATAATAAGGTTGATAGCCATTGTAAGAAGTGAATTTTGCTCCTTGCCCGTAATTGGTAACTTTGAAGGCGGCTGTGCAACAAAGAACTCCGCATCTGATATACCCGGAGTAATCTCTTGAAACCACATTCTCTTTCCATCAGTTAAAGCCTTATATTCTGTAATAAGGTCTTTCCACTCTTTAATTGTAGCTTCTGTCTTATTAACTGTTACCGCAACTGTATCTGTAACTGTATCTCTACCTGCAATGTTTCTTGTCTGTAAATCTTCAAGTGCTGATGCATCTATAGCCTCTGGGGTTACTGTAATCTCATCAATAGAATTGATTCTATGAAGAAGTTTAAACGCTGTTGGTTTAGTACCTGCTGTAGTTTCAACACCATAACTAAACGTGATTCCCAGTGCGCTTAATCCTGCTACTGTATCTGCCATATCTTCTTACCTCCTAAAAATTTGCAAAAAAATAAGAGCATTTCTGCTCTTTGTTACAATAATCTGTCATTTGCTCCGATTAACCGCCTAAATCGTGCGGTACTCTTATGTACTTTATTACTGATTGAGAACTCTGGCATTGCATTGCCTTGAAATCTCATTGTCTTAAATGCGTCTGTAATTACTGCCATAACCTTTCGACAATCGGATTTGCTTGTATTAGTGGTAACATCTACTTGAAATGTCGCTAACAATCCGTTAATTGTCTGTCCGTCAAGCGTTTGTCCTTGTTCTACTGCTGGCAGTAAATGAATGTATACTGTTGGGAATACTGCTTGACCGCTGTTTTCTCCCTCGTTGGTTATGACTATCTTCGGATATGTCTTTTTAAGCTGTGTTAGGGTTTTAGCCTTGACAAGTGCTGTGACTGTATTCTCAAGGTCTGTCGCCCAATCGTTTGCATTTGCCATTAACTAAACACCTCTCTTGCTATCTGCTTATACTGATCAATAATCTCTATTGTGGCGTTGTACATAGGCATTGTAGCTTTAACGCCGTGCGTGTAGTGCCATTGATTATCATTACCTAAGTAGTACCAACCATCGCTGAATGCGTGGATTTGTCCTGGATATGTTCCTACGCCCAAGCCGAAATCATTAGCCTTTGGGTTCTCGTTGCCACTGTTGTAATAAATACCAGCACCAAATTCAATCGCTAACAGCGTGTAAAATGGCTCTCTATCTTCTACCTCAACAGTTTTACCGGTAGCAATTAAAATAGCTTGGTAGCCATCTTGAATAGGCTTTCTGTCAACTCTCAATGTTACTGTCCTACCTAATGGACTTTCATTAACACTCATAATTGCCGCTTTGTCGCCTAATTCTGCTAATCGCTCAACAAGCAATTCACATTTATACTGCAAACTCTGTTTATACTGTTGTAGCTGTCTGATAGCTTCATTTACGGACTTTTCAGACAGGGATATATTAATTATATGTCTTGCCATAAACATTCTCCTTAACTGCTTGCAAAACAGCTTGTCTTATGCTTTCATTTATTGGCTCTTGCATAGATGGGATTGTCTTTCCTTTAAAGATAGAACCGACTAGCTGTTCATTGTCTGTTTGTATAAATAAAGAACCATTTTCAGGAAAGCCGTCTGTCTGATACTTCATATCTTTCACCTACTTTACAACTGCTTTAAGCATATATTTAGTTGAGTACAATGCTGGCTTAATGCCTACAATCGTGAAGTCTGCTGATGTTTCATCAACAAGTCCATCAGATGTGTATGTAGGCTTACTATCAAGCCATATAAGGTCGCCTTTTTGAATAGGTAATGTATTCCTATCTGTCAGTAAAATAGCGTCAAAATCAGCGGTATCAAAGCCGTATTCCTTGCTTTGTGCTTCTCCACCGCTGAACGCTATGTTCGCTCTAAAATCGACTGGCTCTGAAAAACCTGTTTTCTCTTCAAGGACTTTAGGTATCTTATTTCCCTCGTCGTCAAGATAAGGAATAAAGTTACCCTCTGTGTCTGTATATCCCTCATAAAGAATATTGCCATCATCATCTCTTTCATAGATAGTTACTGTCTGCCCTTGAAGTGAATACTTCATAGCCTGCTTATTAATGTCAAGCATTGTTCTTTACCTGCTTATAAATCTGATTAACACCTGTACTTGATAATCCGGACACAATTCCTACTGCTATTGCATTAAGAATGTCATTTGCCGGAAAGTCAGGTATTACATACATACCTATAACGCCTAAGATACCGCCTGCAACGCCTACGATTATAGGAATGTAATTATCCTTAATGTGTGGGATTGCTTTGGCTCCTAAGCCTATCAGATATGTAATTACAACGATTGCTACAACTGTTGTTACCGATGTTATATCCATTTTAATCTTTACCTCCATTCTTTAAGTGAACTTCCTGTATTTCGTTATACATCTTAGTTACCATCCCATTGCCTCCTAATGCGTGATATGCGTTATACATCTCAACAAAATTGTCATAGGCATAAGATGGTATTTCACCTATTTTCATATACTTATCGTGATATTCGATAAGTTGTACTCGCAAAAGCAACATTGTGCCTTTGCTATTGGCGTCTTTGTCTTTTTTCTGTTGCTTCAGAAGCCAAACTATATATCCAAGTAATATCGGTAATACTACGGTATAAGTTTGTAATAAAAATTCTTTCATTTTATATCTCCTGCAAAATTAATAGGCACACCGCCCACCACCCTTAATGTGTGCCGCCTGCTACCATATTGCCGACATCAGCAAAATGGTAACGCACAATCTTCTTTAATATTCTGTAATGCCCTATAGGCGTTATAATACTTTGGCAAATGGAAATACCCCGACAAATAAGCTGTCTCTATCTCTCCAAGTTCTGTTGACACCATTCTCGTTATAGCTTGCCATAAATGCTTCACCAGCTTGTGAATGGTCGTAGACAGCCAGATTAACAATAACACTCTCAAATTTCTTCAAGTCCTCGGTTATCATTTCATCTGTGTAGCTGTCGGGATAACACCTTTTTGCCTTTACATCTTCTGTAGCCTGTTTAATAAGCTGTTCGATTACTGGATTATCTTCTTTGTTATCGAACACTACCACATCAGATGTCGTATTATCATCATTTGTGACTGTATCAATATGAAATTGTTTAAGTCTGATTTTGACTTGCTCTAATGTGGTGTATTCCATAATTTCAGCTCCTATAATCCTAATTTCTCAATTAACAATTCTTTAAGTTCTGCTCCCGTAAGCTCCATTGCGTTCTCAATACCTTGTTCTAAGGCAAGTGTCTGTAAGTCCGCTGTTGGCATACGCTTAATAGCTGTCTTTGTGTAATCGCTTGTAGGTTGAGCAGGGAACTTGTCCTGCTCTTCCTCGTATTTAAGTTCATCCCCATAAACTGCTTCCTGTCTTACGTTATCTGCTGTTACTTCTTCGCTCTGCTTTGCGGCGTTGATTTTATGTCGTCTTAATAACATATAAACACCTCTTACTTTCCGAACTTAGCAAGAACAACCTTTGAATCGTTGCTTAAGACTGCTGTATAGTGTTCATCGCCAGAGATAACAGTTGTCTTTGCAAGAATATCTCTGTCCGATTCAATCTCAACGCTTCTCTTCATATAGATTGTAAGTGCGTTCTCTTCCTCTGACACGCCATCTGCACCTGTGTCCTCGTTAGGGTCTTCTGCTGACACGATAACAATCGGACAAGCGTAGAACTCTGTTGTAACAGCCTTTAACTTGCTACCTACCTTGATTTCCTTGTCCTTTGGCTTAAGCGTATGTGCAAGTGCTGTGTCAAGATGAACATTAGTTGCATCCTCGCTTGTTGTATCAGCTACAACATTGATTGTTCCTGTTGAATCATCAAGCTCATACTTAACTAACTTAACTTTCTTTGACTTAACAACCTGCGCTCCCGCAATAGAACCGATAGTTCCATTCATAATTACATTAAGTGGGTACTTGTCATTGCTCTTGAAATCATCGTCATTAAGTAATGTAGCTTCCTGCGCCGGATTAATGAACAATATCTTTGTAAGTGATGAATCTGATTCATCATCAAACTTGCTATTAGCCGCTACAACTGCTGAATAGCTGATAGGTGCTGCTGTTCCATCGTGATCAATAGGTGCTGTGCAAAGTGCGTCATAGCTGTCATTATCAACCTTTGCAGCGAT
>OJMM01000345.1_pt1 | contig 31758 bp, 29 predicted proteins | sample 1597231 | NCBI WGS metagenome assembly OJMM01 (sample SAMEA2452128, study PRJEB22498) | human gut metagenome | reverse complement strand
TCCAAAAGAGCATGCCTTGTCGCCGCGTCCCGGTATCGCTGCTGCTCTCTTACAGTCTGAGATACCGTAATAATTGGCCTTAAGCCCCGCCTTGTCGCAGGTTCCGTTACATTTCACAAAGGCAACCATCCTGACTGCCTCTCCGGCATCCACGCCCATGACCGCTCCGATCTTCCCGGCGACTGCTGCGCCTCCGACCGGGCATGCATTAACCGGTGCTTCTCCGGCCGCGATTGCTTTGGCAAGCGCATCACAGCCTGCATAACCACAGCCACCACAGTTGTTGCCCGGAAGGAACTCACGAACCTCGATCTCTTTCTCATCGACAGGCACGGCGAGCTTGATCGCTGCAAATCCCAGAAGAAGACCAATCAGAATACCGATAACGCCAATTAAAATTGCCGCATGTAAAATACCAGCTACCATTTTGTCTCCTCCCTTCTATACCAGACCGGCAAAACCGCAGAATGCGATTGCCATCAGACTTGCTGTTACAAGTACGATCGGTGTACCCTGAAATGACTTCGGCACATCGTTGTACTCGTTGCGCTCGCGGATACTTGCCATGATCGTAATAGCCACAAGAAAACCAAGTGCGGTAAACAGACCTCTTACGACACTGTAAAGGAATCCCATACCAAAGCTCTCTCCGGCATAATCAGTTACATTATTCAGTGCCACACCAAGAACTGCACAGTTGGTCGTGATCAGTGGAAGATACACACCAAGGGATGCATGCAGTGCCGGCATGAATTTCTTAAGAACCATCTCGATAAACTGCACAAGTGCAGCAATGATCAGGATAAATGCAATGGTCTCCAGATAAGCAAGACCGGTTGGTTCCAGAATAAAATAATAAATCGGATATGTTATTGCTGAAGCAATCGTAATAACGAATGTAACGGCAGCTCCCATACCAACGGCTGTCTCAACCTTTTTCGATACACCAAGGAATGGACAGATACCAAGGAACTGGCTCAATACGACGTTGCTGACCAGCATTGATGATATAATGATCACAAATAATTCGCCCACTGCCATCAATCCTCCTTCCTGTCAGAAGCGGCTTCCTTCGCCTTGGTCTCAGCCTCGGCTTTAGCCTTTGCTTCCTTTGCTGCCTTCGCCTTCGCTGCGGCTTCTGCTTTTGCCTTGGCTGCGGCTGCCTTCTGAGCAGCTCTCTCTGCCTCTACAAGTCCCTTGTTGGCAACACTGCAGTTACCGACGCAGGATGCACAATTTCCACCGCAGGCAATCTCGTCATCTGCCTTCTCTACATTTGTCGCAGAAGGCATCTTGAGCTTATTCTGGATTGCTGTCAGGAAAGACAGAACAAGGAATGCTCCCGGTGCCAGTACAAAAAATGTAATATGATAATCATCCGGAATGAACTGATGTCCAAAGATTGCACCAGCACCCAGGATCTCACGGCAGATACCGATACAGGTCAGACCAAACGTAAATCCAAGACCCATACCGAGTCCATCAAATGCAGATGGAAGTACCGGATTCTTTGATGCATATGCCTCGGCTCTTCCGAGGATAATGCAGTTTACTACGATAAGTGGGATATATACACCCAATGCTTTGTTCAGTGATGGAAGATACGCCTGCAAAAGTAACTGGATCAACGTTACGAACGTTGCAACGATTACGATAAATGCAGGGATTCTCACCTTATCCGGAATCACCTTACGAAGCAGAGAGATGAATACATTCGACAGGATCAAAACTGCCGTTGTCGTCAGACCCATGCCCAGACCGTTGATGGCTGATGAAGTAACAGCCAGCGTCGGACACATGCCAAGCATCATCACGAAGGTAGGATTCTCTGTGATAATGCCGTTTTTCAAACGTTCTGTACAAGAATTCATAATCCATTCCTCCTATTCTGATAATGATGCAATGAAATCCAACGCACCATTGACGGCTCTTGTTACCGCACGGCTTGTAATGGTCGCTCCGCTGATCGCATTGACCGTGCCGCTCTTTGCATCACCGGAACCATCCTTCACAACGGAAAGTCCGGAGTCCCCCTTTGCCATGCCGACATACTGCTCATTCCATGAGGTCGCACTGTTCTGTCCAAGACCGGGTGTCTCGTTGGAGCAGTCGGTTACACGGATACCTAAAATATTGCCATCCTTATCAACACCAAGTGCCAGCACCACACTTCCGCCATAGCCTTTGGCTGAGCAGGTCACTACATAGCCGGCATCTGCGCCGTCCACCTGTGCCTTCATGACCTCAGAGATCTCTACATCGCTGAGGGTCTCACCCATGGCATCTGCCTTGATCTCACCGGCAGCAAGCTTCTCATTGTACTTGACAAGTGCGTCATCAACCGTCTTGTCATCGACAAATTCTGCATTCTCATAAACAGCGGCATATGCCTCTGCCTTTATCTTTTCATTCTGCTGCTCGATCGGCTTCTTTGTAATGGTATACACACCGCCCAACAGGATACCTGCGATCAGTGTGATCACGGTAAGCGCAATGGTATCATGCACCAGTGTATTGCCTGATTTTTTCTCGTCTTTATTTGCCATCCTTGATGCCCTCCTTTCCAAATGGAACAGGAATTGTCACCTTTTCGATCAACGGTACCATAAGGTTGCTGATGATGATCGCATAGGATACGCCCTCTGCAGATGCACCGTAGACACGGAAGATACCGGTCAGAATACCTAACAGGATGCCAAACACGATCTGTCCTTTCGGGGTGATCGGGCTTGTTACGTAATCAGTGGCCATGAAGAAGGCACCGAGTAAAAGTCCGCCGCCGCAAAGCTCAGCAGCAAGGTACATCATATTGAAACCGTGTCCGCCGAAGATCAGATAAAATACAGCGAAGGTTGCCAGATAGCATACCGGAATACGCCAGCTGATGACCTTGCGGATCAACAGATAAGCTGCACCGATCAACAGACAAAGTGCTGAGGTTTCACCGATCGTTCCGCCGGTTGTTCCGAGAAACATCTTCAGCACCTGTGCCCAGTCAAGATTCATGGAGCCATCCTTGATCATTGCCAGCGGCGTTGCTCCACTGATCGCATCAAGCTGTTTGTCGGACAGATATTTCAATCCTACTGCCTTGTCATAAGCAAAGGATGTCATCTGACCCGCAAAGGAGATCATCAGGAAGCATCTTGCACCGAGTGCGGGGTTCATGAAGTTCTGTCCAAGACCACCGAAAAGCTGTTTTACAATGATGATTGCAAAAACACTGCCGATGATCGCCATCCAGATTGGAAACTTGGAGCTTAAGTTCAGTCCAAGAAAAAGTCCTGTCAGAGCGGCACTTCCATCGCTGACGGTCAGCGGAAGTCCCATTGCCTTCTGCCATATGTACTCAGACAGTACACATGACGCCATACATACCACAATCAATACCAGTGCGCGGATACCGAAATTGTAAATTCCGAACAGAGCCGCCGGTGCCAGAGCAAGAAGCACATCGTACATGATCGATTTTGTAGAGGTCTTGCTTCGAACGTGTGGTGATGATGAAATATTCAATAGATTACTCACGATTCTACACCTCCTATTTCTTTCTTCTCTGGGCTGCCACATACTGGCGTGCCTGCTTAAAGGTCTGGGTCAGAGGACGTCTTGCCGGACATACAAATGTACAGCTTCCGCACTCATAGCATTCCATACCGTTTAATTTCACAAATGCATCGTAATCATTGTGCATAGCCGCCTGTGCCATCTTCTGCGGCATCAGATTGCCGGGACATGCTTCCACGCAGCGTCCACAGCGGATACACGGTGTCGGCTCATACTCTGCCACCTCATCCTTTGTCAGTGCAAGGATTGAGGAGGAGGTCTTGGTCACCGGTACATTCAGATCAAAGAATGCAAAGCCCATCATCGGACCACCGGAAATGATCTTGACCGGCTCTGTCTTAAAGCCGTCTCCTTCCGGTACCAGATCGGCATGACTGCAGCCGAGACGAACCTCTACATTGACCGGTGTATTAAATGCATCACCGGTTAATGTCAGAACTCCCCGGATCAGCGGTGTCTGCTTGCAGACAGCACGGTAGATTGCAATAACCGTAGATACATTATCCACGATACAACCTGCATCTGCCGGCAGCTTTGCAGAATAGATCTTACGTCCGGTTGCCGCATAGATCAGGGTACGCTCACCACCCTGAGGATACTTTGTCTTAAGGGGAAGCACCTCTATGCGCTCCTCATTCTGAACAGCCTCCCGCATCTTTGCGATCGCATCCGGCTTGTTGTCCTCAATGCAGATCACACCCTTCGCATTGTCGAAAAGCGTAAGCATTACCTTCAGACCTTCAACGATCTGATCGGTATATTCCATCATCTGACGATAATCAGATGTCAGATACGGCTCACACTCTGCGCCGTTTACAAGGATGTAATCAATCTTATCCGGCTCCTTCGGGGCAAGCTTTACATGTGTCGGGAAGCCTGCTCCTCCCATACCAACGATACCCGCCTCCTTCACGATATCGCGGATCTCATCCTTGGACAGCTTCGTGTAATCACGATCCTCTCCAAGCCCCTCGATGCCTGTGTACTCCTCATCATTCTCAATTACTACACAAGTTGCTTTGGAACCATTAAGAAGCATTCTCGGTTCTACTGCTTTGACGGTTCCAGAAACCGAACTGCAGATATTTGCAGAAATAAAGCCACTGGCTTCGCCAATCTTTTGTCCTACCAGCACCTTGTCGCCCTTTTCCACGATCGGAGTCGCAGGCGCACCAATATGCTGAGCCATGGAAAATACATACTCTCCCGGCAGATTTACCTGCTTGATCGGCAAATCCTTAGACAGCTCTTTTCCCTCGTAGGGATGAACACCCCCACGAAATGTTGCGTTACTCATTCCGGTTCCCCTTTCTTTGTTTTATTTTGCCGTGTCTGTTGAGATCATTTCTCATTTCCCTCACATATGCCTATTACAATCTATTCTTTTGGGACGTGATTCAGCCACAACAATTCACCTTTTATTGTATCATTCGTACGACAAAAGTCAATATTTTCACGCCGTTTTCGGTTATTTTCACCAAAATCTCGTCCCTTTTCCCATTGAGAATTTATATCAGACTTTTCCGATAATTATAAATATGTAAAAGAAAAAAGAACAAAACCTCAGAAGTTTCCTATAATGCAAGAAAAAACGCTGTGCAAATGCACAGCGCCCCGTATGTTAAGCTGATAACGGGAATCGAACCCGTGACCTCCGCCTTACCAAGGCGACGCTCTACCGACTGAGCCATATCAGCAATCAACATGCGATATTATATAATACTTTCACCAAAAATGCAAGCATTTTTTTATTCTTCTTCCATAAATTTCAGGTACAGTTTCCGCAGGATAAACGCTGCCAGCAGCACCGCCACAACAACGACTCCGCCCACGATGTACTTCTTGTAGTCCTTCTTCTCGGTAAATGCAGTCAATGGCGAATCAACGATCTTCTTATCCGACTCTGACTCCACATACTCCTTCCCCAGATCCTTTTTGATGTACTTGATCGCCTTTTTCTTTATCTTACCCTTTTTCATGACTGCAAGATTCTCCATAATGACCTTCTTTTTCTGATCATAGGAAAGCTTTTTAAAGCTTTGATCCCGATCCTGTGCCGCCATGTCATCATCCGTCGGCAGCCACTCCCCGGTATTGTGACTGTCGCGGAGAGTCTCCTTCCCCTCCGCCGTCTCGCCATACACATACTCCCTGTTCCGATAGAAGATCATGTCCGCGGGCGTCTTGCTGTTAATCTGCAGAAAATGGTCGGATTCATCATAGCTGAAGTATATCTTTCCGCTATAATCGTCCAGCTGCAGACGGAATTTGCAGAAATCCTTTCCGTTGCGGGTAACAAGGAAATAATACTCAGATACGCCTTTCTGTGAATACCAGATATTATAAATGTAAAACGGCCGGCAGATCCGAAGCACATCATCATCCTTCACCTTCTTCATCAGTTCACCAAGCTTATTATCTTCCTTGGAAACCTTCTTGGTGTAACTGACATAATCGTCCTCGCGAAGCTGTGCATATTTATTATATTTCTTTACCGCCTTGTCCACATGCTTCCGAAATAACGGCTCCACATTCTTCAAAATGTAAGACGGCATCTCCTTCCCATAAATACCATTAAAATCTGTCTCAAGCGTGTACGCTTCTGCCTGCTTTGCCCCGGCAGCAATGCTTCCGAGTACCGCCAAAATCCCCATGCATAAAAGTAATGCTGACTTTTTGATTCTCCCCATAGTCATCCCCCTCTCTTTTTCTAAATATACCATGGGGATTTATCTGTTTTCTACCCTACTTTTTTAAGGTATTATCTATAATTATTACATATTTCCATCTGCCATCAACACAGCGTTGAGCATAACCGACGCCCCCTCCGTACACTGCTGTGGAGAAGAATATTCCTCCTCACAGTGTGACAGTCCTCCTTTCGACTGTACAAACACCATTGTAGTCGGCAGCATATAGCCAAGATACTGCGCATCGTGTCCTGCCGCACTCGCTCCGAGGTGGGATTCAGATGTTTCGAAAGGCACTTGCAAATGATCCGGAATTTCTCCTGATAGATGAGCCTTTCGGTGCGTTGGATGCACAAACCCGTCTCATCATGCAGGAAATTCTCCTGAAAGTCTGGGAGGACACCGGCAAAACGATCCTTTTTGTCACGCACGACGTCAACGAAGCTGTTTTCCTTGCTGACAAGGTATATGTTATGACAGCCCGCCCCGGCAAATTAAAATATATTCAGAACATCGATTTTGAACGTCCACGTCATCCGGATATCAATACACTTTTAAAATCTTATCCTTTATTTGTATGCCGCGTCGATGAGCATTACAGCGAAATGACTGACGTTTATATAGAAAAAAATCAGCTGCACCCAAGCAAAATTGTTGAATTAGGCAGTCTTCCCGCGATCAAGAAGGCAGTTCTTAATGGCATCGGCGTTGGTATTATTTCTTCTCCTGTCATCCGGCAGGCACTCGATCAAAACATTCTGGTCTCTCTAGTTTCGCGTGCGGAGCCTGTTCATGTATTCTCATCTCTTATCATCTTAAAAAGTAAGACCGAATGGCCAAATGCCCAGGAGTTCATAGAGCTTCTTCCGGATACCTGGGATTCGGCGACGACATATTAAACGGCATTAGCGGTACGATTGTTTTCAAATTATGATGTAAAAATAAAAGACCCATTTTATGTCCAATCGACCAGACCCATGTCAAGCTTTTATTGAATTACGATAAATTTTTATTGACATTTCCGAAAATCCATGTTATAACAGATTTATCGTAATACGATAAATCATTATGTGCTTATTTAATTTGGCCAATGAACGCACAGCAGGGGGAGATAACGATTCAACAATCAAATATATTTAAAAACTCAGGCAGCCTGAAGCTTTCTGCATTCATCGTCTTTCTGGCATTGTTGATGATCGGCTGCATGTTCCGGAGCAGAAACGGTAATATTCATTCTCAATTTCCGCCTGGAAAGGATGCACTGTGCTTCCGGGATACCGGACAATATCCGGACATTGTCAGCTACGAGTACAAGGGACGCATCTATGTTCCGTATGGCAGAAGAAAAGACGGTTACGGGAAACCACGCGTCCGTGAGATTGATCATTGCATTGGTTATGTTAAAAACGCTGATGCAACATCCGGGGAACAAATAAAAGAAGCGAACAATACGGATAGCGGTGTGTATCTTTATACATTAAAGGGGGACAATGCTCACTGCTATCTACTGGAATATATGGAAACCGGGCTGATGGATGAACCAACCTATTTAAGAGCTTTTGATACGAAAAAGCAGGACTTGAAACAGCTCGATCCAACAGAATATATAGAGCCCGACGATGTATATGAGACAGCAAACATCTGGAAACATTAAAATTAAAATATTAAAATTCACGACAGGAAAGGATTTGATTAATATGGAACAGAAAACATTGGCAAGATGGCTTAAAATAATTATTATCGGCACAGGTTTGTGCGGCATAGTAGTCGGCGCATTTCTTCTGCCGGAAATCGGATCAGAAATAATAACTGCATACAAGGAATTTTCTTCGTGGAGACTTCCATGGCTTGTATTTCTGTGGCTGACTCTGATTCCCTGTTATGCGGCACTGGCAATCAGCTGGCAGATTGCCGACCGAATCGGAAAAAACCGCTCCTTTACCATTGAAAATGCCGTAGGGCTTGGCCGGATTTCAAAGCTGGCAGTCGCTGATACCGCTTTCTTTTTCATCGGAAATATAGTATTGTGGTTATGTGGCTGGAATCATCCGGGTATTGTACTCGGATCACTGCTAATCTGTTTTGTCGGAATTGTAATCGCTGTAGCGATGGCGGTATTGTCCCATCACACAAGGAAAGCCGCTGCACTTCAGGAAGAAAATGATCTGACGATATGATCACTACCACGAAAGGACACACGTTATTATGGAAGAATTATTACCGGGAAAGATTATATTTAATATTGATGTGATGCTGGCAAAACGTAAAATGAGTGTCACAGAATTAGCAGATAAAGTGGGGATCACAATCGCCAATATGTCCATCTTAAAAAACGGAAAAGCCAAAGCGATAAAGGTATCAACCCTGATCAAGATCTGCCATGCGCTGGACTGCCAGCCCGGCGATATATTGGAATACCAAGAAGAGTAATTTGATTTAATTTCATAGCATTACTTTATATATATATTGTATTCTCACTCCTTGCTTTGTACCCATGCTATTTTGTTGCGTGGGATTCATTGCATAAATTCTTTACATCATTCCAACTTAACACCGAATTGTTTAGCAATCAATTTTCATTTTCCATATAAAAAAGGTGCCGCACGATTGTGCGGCACCCCTTTTATATGGTTATCCGATATATTCCATTATTTGAATTTCTTATATCCGCTCTTCTTCAGAAGCTTCACATTTGCTTTGCGAACCTTTGCGGAAGCGCCCTTAACCTTAATCTTCTTCTTGCATCCCTTGAAGGACTTCTTAGCGACCTTCTTCAGTTTTGCTTTCACCGTCAGAGTCTTTAACTTCTTACAGTTTGCAAATGCTGCCGATGGGATGGTCTTAATGTTCTTATTCAGGGTGATCGCCGTTGCCTTAGATCCCTTGAATGCCTTAGCGCCGATTGCTGTTACCTTGTAACCTGCTGTCTGCTTCTTGATTGTTGCAGGTACATTAAGCTTCTTAGCCTTAGCACCCTTCTTGGTCAGACCAACTACCTTTACGGTACCCTTAGCTGCTGTTGTAGCTGCCTTTGTCACCTTGTACTTGTAGTTACCGGAAGTAAATGTAGCATTTACCTTAGGTCCAACGATAGATGGAGCACTTGTAACAGCTGCCGGTGTTGTTGTCTTTGCTGCAGGTGCAGAAGCAGATGGTACTGCTGATGGCACGTTTGAAGGTGAAGCTGAAGGTACCTGTGTTGGAGCAGCCGGAGACTCAGCTGGTTTCGCATTCGGATCGATCTGCTTTCCTGTCTGCGGATCGATATAAGTACCATTTGCAACATCCTTCAGAAGCTGATCAAGACCAGATACTGTAAATGTAATCTCAATGCTCTGTGATGGAAGTTCAAGTTCCTCATTAGCACTTGCATCATCTAATGGATGACTTCCCTCATCAGCCCACTTATCAATTGCCATGAATGTATAGTAATCATTCTTGTTTTCCTCAGTCTTCGGTGGGAGTACAGAATCCTTCAATACTTCCTTACCGTCAAGCTTGATTGATTTTGCTGTAACTGTAACGCCCGGATATGTCTTCCATGCAATATCTGTAGCAACACCTAACATGTTAAATGCATTTGCTGCTGAAAGATCAATTCCATCAATTGATACGGTGTAATCACCGTCCTTGTCAAAGTATACATCCTGTACCTTTGTCGTATCAGCAGCCTCATTACCGGCTGCCCTAATATACTCAAATGCATGTGCATCCTTAGCCAGCTTCTTCTGTGGCTTAAATGCATCACGATAATCCCAGGAAGCTGTCTGATACATCAGGTATGCATGTGCACCCTTCTTCTCCCAGAGAGACTTATCGATGTACTTACCATAAGAAATCTCAGGAGTATCATCATTCAGAGCCTTACCTGTCTCAGGATCGATGTAAGAACCATCTGCAATATCCTGAAGCACTTTATCCAGTCCAGTAACTGTAAATGTAAATTCAATACTCTTAGATGCTACCGGAAGCTTCTCTGCATCATTCAGTTCATTCAGCGGGAAGAACTCCCCATCCTTTGCATATGCGTTAACAGCCATGAAGGTGTAATACTTGTTATCTTCCTTTACAGTCAGATCAAATGGAGCATCTGTTACTTCCTTGCCATCTACCTTCATGGTAGCATTGGTAATCTTGATTCCTGACTCTTTGTAGGTCTTGTAATCGATATCTGTAGCAATACCAAGCATCCTGTAATTGTTTGCTGCACTCAGATCAACACCGTCAAGAGAGATTGTATACTCGCCGTCCTTTGTGATCTGAACATCCGTTACCTTTGTATTTTCCTTTGTTACCTCATTTCCACCGGCCTGAATATACTGATAAGATCCCTCATCCTTGCCAAGGCTTCTCAAAGGCTTGTATGCGTTACGATAATCCCATGTTGGTGTCTGATAGGTAATATATGCATGAAGTCCTTTTGTTTTCCAGAGTGTCTTATCTACATAATCACCAAAGTGAACATCACTGTCATCGCCATTCGATGGTACACCACCTGAGATCTTTGTCATGGTAGCATCACCGTCAGCCTGGTTGATCGTGTTATAGAAATCAGCGATATCCTTGTAGATCTGCTTGCACTCAACACGGTCGAAGTACTGGCTTGTCTCCCAGAGGCAAGGAACTGCACTGATCTGCTGTGCTGCTGTAAAGGTATCGTTATACCACTGTGTTACACTGGCATCAACACCAGCCGGGTTACATACGGCACACTCACCGATAATGATGCCATAACCGTTATCAGAGAACTTCTCCTTCATCTGATTGAAGTACTCATATGTTGCCTTCTGGTCACCAACAGTATATGTACCTGTACCACCGTCACCACAGAAATCCCATGGAGTATAGTAATGAACAGAGATGAACAGCTTGTCCTTACCGTTCTCAGCGATATCGGTCGGCATCTTATATCTGTCATCTACTGTCTTGGAGATATCAGTATCATAACCAGGGATCAGAAGATGCCTGTATGTGTTGTTGCCGCCTGTGCTGCGGACAATGTCAACAAACTTCTGGTTGATCTTATTGGTCATCTCATATAATTCGTCTGTCTTTAAGTTACCACCTAAGGTTACGATATCCTTACCTGAATTGTCCGGCTTTGCATATCCCTTTGCAGGACCATTCAGACAGATTGCATCGTTCAGACGGGTTCCGAGCTCCTCGTTAGCACCCTCGAAGATCAGGTGGTCAGAGTAATCTTTGAAACGCTCAGAGATCTGTGTCCAGTAGCTCTCATAACGAGTCCATGCTGCTGCACGTGTCTCCTCGTCAGCTACCTTGTTGCCATCTGCATCTTTCTTGCAGGCACCAAACTGCCCCCACCACTGGTTATCCCAGTGATCATTGACGATAACATACATACCCTCGTTCAAAGCGTAGTTTACGATCTCCTCGATACGTCCAAGGAACTCCTCTCTCAGAGTATATGTACCATCATCGATATCTGCATTGGACCATGCTACCGGAATACGAACGGTATTGATACCATATGAATGTAATGCGTCAAAATACTCCTGTGTGGTTACAGGCTGTTTCCACATGGTCTCGCCATCTGTTGGTGTAGCATCCTTCTTCTGATCAACCGGGATAACTGCCTCCATGGTATTACCAAGGTTTACCCCGGCACCCATCTCGTTCTCGGCGAGCCACTTTGAAGATAATTCCTTACGAACAGTTCCGTTATCCTTAACCGTCATCTTTGTGCCGGTACCCTGGATCGTTACCTCTCTGCTCTCTCCTTCTGTAATGTTGGATGCTTTCTCCGGAAGCTTCTCACGAAGTGTGATCTGATCCGGTGTCAGCACCTCTGTAAATACGGTTTTGTCATCCTCTGCTGCTTCTGCGGTCTTTGTTCCAATTCCACCAACACTGAAGCTGGTAACAACCATGGAAAAACTCAGACAAGCAGCTAAAAGTCCTTTAAGATTTTTCTTTCTCAAGTCTTTTCCTCCTCTTTCTTGATATTCTCATTGTGAAGATTCATGATCTCTTCTTCCGAGATCGTTTGCTATAGCATACACATATATTGTACACAAATATACGGCAACATTCAAGGAATTTATTGTTGATAATCACCACGAAAAATAGAGCAAAAATATAGTAAAAATTCAATCTTTCACAAAAAATACCCTTAAAATACGAAAAAAGCAGGCGAATACATCACCGCAAAATTTTCATTATCTGTGGCGGTATGTAACCGCTCTGCTCTTTGTCACGGCAGCACCCGAATTGATGCCTGCCATGCTTCTATTCCCTTCTATTTGTAAAAAACAATACTGCTTCCGACGATCTTTTTGCTTTGATACATAGCACTGTCCGCCTGACGATATAGCCGCTCAAAATCCAGATCATCCTTCCTATGGAAGGCAGCGCCCATACTCACATGGATCACTCTGCCGCCAAGCTCCGGAATACGGATATCCTGCATCCGCCCGACCACTTCATCCGCAAGCTGCTGTCCATGTACATCATCCAACATCCCCGGAATGTACATGGCAAACTCGTCTCCACCAAGCCGCAGAAGTATGTCCTTTTCGCCGCAGATTCCCTGCAGTGCTTTCGCCACGGCAATGATCACCTCATCCCCGACTGCATGTCCGTATGTGTCATTGATTGATTTAAATTTATCACAGTCAAGGATCACAAACATGCCCGGAATATTCTGCGCAATCGTTTCTTTAATCTTGCGCTCTCCACTGCCGCGGTTGCGGATCCCTGTCATCAGATCCATCTCTGACAGATACAGGAGACGGTTTTCTCTGCGCTTTTCCTCGTCAATCACCTCAACTGCATACAACACATGCAGTAAGCGTCCGTCCTCATCCTCATCCACCTTGATAAAACGTTCCCTGCACCATCCAGATATATTTCCAAGGTATTCATGGGCGATCGTGCATTTACCGCACATCCGATCCTCTAAGGTGGAAATGTCCGTAAATTTCCGAACGCTCTGTGCATACTTCTCATTGGCAAGCACTTCCATCACATTTCTGATCTGTACGGCAAAATCATCACCGCCCTCCGCACTGATCTGCCGCTCGATATGCGGTGTTGTCTTGATCATCTGAAATCTGCCGTTCTGCACATTGACCAGATGCATTGACAGATAGATCTGCGCCAGTGCGGCATAGCTGTTCAGGCTCGCTTCCTGATTGGACTTATCAAAGGAATTACGCAGCTTGAGAAGCGACACCAGAAACGTTCCGATCATGTCCAGAAAAAGGGACAGTTCTTCCATATCAGTATCTCTCGGATTGTCCACGCCGAAAAATCCGCTGATCTGACCATGATAACGAAGCGCACTCACTGCAACACATTCTATCTTCTGCGGTGCCAGCGTCTGATAAGTCATAGGATATTGTTCCTTTATATCCTCCACATTACGAATGATCACATTCTCATCCCGGTCAAAGGTATCATACCACCATCCGATGATATCCATATCGACATTCTGAAGAACATCAATCTGGGGAACAATCCCCTCCTTGCACCACTCATAGGTATTATTGGTCACATGAGTGTGCAGATCATCCTCAAAAATATAGATCCGGTCAGAACCAATATGATTACCAAGGAATCGGATAAACTCCTGAATCTGCTCGTCCGGATTATCATGCTCCATCACCGAACGCATCGCCTTATTGATGATCAGTTCACATCTTATCTCTGTTTTCATAATAATCTTGTATCCTTTCTCCCTGAAATACCCCTTTTATCTTCCTGACTATTTCTTTAACGTTCCCTCTGCGAGATCTCTCTCCGTCAGATAACCGGTCGAAAAAGCCGCATTGCATTCTGCTATCTCCTTCGTTCCATTAATATAATCGGCATAAAGGTCCCACAGATCCATGCCTCCGTCCGCTTCAAGTCCATCGTCATCCGGAAGCCATTCACGGATCAGTGCGATCCGTTCTTCCTTTGTTGTATCCCTGATCAATATTGATTTCATAGCCATGATCCTCTCTGCAAAATAAGTCGATTTAAATACATATTATTTCACCCTGCCTATAATGTCAACCATTCACGCTGCTTGACATATACTATATATAAACTTATAATGAAGTTGATTATACTCTCATTTTCATGAGAGCATCATCAATACCAAAGGAGGATTTGAAAAATGCAGCAAAGAAGTATTCCGATGTACATCATTCTGTCCATCGTGACCTGCGGACTGTTCGGTCTGTACTGGTTTATCGTTCTGACAGACGAGACCAACGAGGTGACCGGTCAGACACAGCTTGCCAGTGGTCCTATGGCTCTCATCCTTACCATTATCACCTGTAACATTTACGGTTGGTACTGGGCTTACAAGATGGGTGAGAAGGTTGATATGATCAAGGCACAGAATGGTCAGTCATCCAGCAATTCCGGTATCCTGTTTATTATTCTGCAGGCACTTGGTCTTGGCATCGTCAACTATGCACTTGCGCAGGATGCCTTAAACCATACCGCATAATGCTGTTACACTTTATGGAATGACAGAAGTAAAAGGATCATTAAAATGAAAAAAGAACGAATCCGGAGATTATTGATACGTGACATTATCATTGCTGCAATTCTTGCCGTTTACGGCTCGATCGTCAGCCTGACTCATTGGAGTATTCCATGTATCGTTTATCAGCTCACCGGATTACAATGTCCGGGATGTGGGATATCCCGGATGCTTCTTGCAATGCTGCACGGGGATTTCCGTGCAGCATTTTCTTTTCATCCGTTTCTGTTTGCAACATGGCCTTTCATCGCTTATCTGATCCTTCGCATGGATCATCGCTACGTGAACGGTTACGGAATGACACTGAAAAAAGCAGACACAATTCTTGCCTGCTTTTATATGATCGGACTGATCATTTTCACAATATGGAGAAATCTGTCCGCGATTTTATAATCAGTATGCGGTTGTCCCCGAATTGCTTCACCGCACATAAGAAGCCGGTCTGCGATTTCAGACTGGCTTTTCTTTAACGAATCCGATACTGACAGATCATACTTTCCTGTCCGTTTTTCCGGTCAGACTCTATCGCAAAGGTATCTTCGGTGAGCCAATGCACGGAAGACTCCTCAGACTGCGTCAGATTCTTTCGTTCCAGCAAGTATAATTTCCGTTCCGGCACATCAAGAATCCCAAGCTTTCGGATTCCATTCTCCGAGAAACGCGCCGACAAAAGAAGCTTGTCGCCGGACACATTGATCAACACAGATTCCGTATTCAGATCAGCATCCATGCCTTCCAGTTTTATCCGTTCCCCGGTCAGCTCATCCACCAGATATGTTGTTCCATTCTTCGTGAAAAGATCATACCGCCCGCCGGTAAATGCCACCCTGTCGACTTCGTTCGTCTCGTCATCCTCTCCCCCGATCACGACATGATGAAACAGCTCTTTCTTTTCTCCCGACTGCAGATCAAAACGATAGCAATCGTAGCATTCCTCTTTTGTCCCCTCTGATGCCGTTCCGATGATCATAGTATTTCCCAGGGCACGGACAAACCGGATATCCTTTTGCTTCGTCAATTTTCCTAGAGACACCGCTTTCTTCTGCACAGTATCAACCATATAATACTTTGCCGTTTTCTGTGTCTTTCCCACAAGCGCGCAGTAATACCGGTCCGATATTGTCTCCCAGTTTGTTATCACGGGATAATTGCACAGGCGTTTTCCATTGATCCGGATATTGCGGAAAATATCGTTAAGCTTTGCGGTATTAATATCCTGTATGTCCCCGTCACACCGCAGCGGATACTCATACGCCCCCTCGTCAGACTCCTTCGACAGAGTAAGCCAGAAACCACCGGTATCATCAACGGATAACAAAAACCGTTTCTGTCGAATCTTTCGTTCCTCCCGGTCACCACAATACAGATCATAAATATTTCTCACATACTGTTTCCCCTGATAAGAAATAACGTTGGCATTTGCGAAGCCCTTTTGTCCCTGCCAGCGAATCGTTCCCTTAAAGGAACGGATATTCCGGATCGGCACACATGCATTATTCTGAACGGAAAAATATGTCTCCTTCCCCCGATCTGTGGAAACATAAATATCCTCATACGGTTCGACCGGCTTCTTTGCCGTCACATACTGTACCTCCAGAATATCATCGATATTCTTGACCGGCGAAACGTTGATCACAGCTTCAGAAGAATTCGTCGTCCCGGACGCTGCCGGCATATGCTGTTCCCGGATCTCTTCCCTGCCGTTTAACCGCACAATGGAAATAACCCACTGACGGAACTGCGCATTAACCTGATACGCTGTAGAAAGGGCAAGTGCCACCAGAATTACCGCAGCGGCTACCCGGTGCCATGCTGCCGGCTTCGTTTTTCTTCCCGTATTGACTCGCACTATTTTCCCACAATCTCTTTCTAAGACACCATCAATACAGGAATCCGTTTCCGCCAGACATTCCTCGATAAACCGGTCGTCAATCTCCCCATAGGCACGCAGTAATTTATCGGTCATCGCCATAGCCTCCCTTCCTCAGATGCGCTCTCAGCTTCCGATTCTCCCTTCTAATGATCGACTTGACCGAGTTGATATTCATATTCATATCCGCCGCAATCTGAACAACAGGATCCATGAAGAAATATCTTCTGACCAGGATCATCCTCCGTTTCACCGGCAATTGTTCCAAGAAAACATTGATCTGTTCCGTCAGTTCCCCCAGCTCAATCCCCTCCGTCAGATTTGGCGTATCAGAAAACGTTTCTTCCAGTTCCTCAAAGGAAATCGTCTGCTGCCGGCTTCGTTTTCCTGCCAGATTGTAGTCCAGCCGGTCCATCGCGATATTCCTTGTAATCTTACAGAGAAATGCCCGGAAATAAGACGGACGTTCCTCCGGAATGCGGTTCCATACCGCAAGATAAGTATCCTGCACACATTCCTCTGTGTCCTCTCTGGAATGTAGAATGTGCTCCGCAATATGGCTACATAATTTGTCGTATTTCTTTTTCGTTTCCCGGATCGCTTCCTGCGAGCGCGACCAGTATAGTTCAATAATATCCGTATCTTCCATGCAGTTTCTCCTTTCGCCGTCCATCCCATAAGTAGGAATATACGGCGAAAAAGTTTCACTTCCCCTCATCATATCCTTAAAAATGATAGGCATCTACCCATTCCTTCATAAGTGTTTCCTGCCTTTTCTGCAGCTTCGCAGTACGAGCTTCATCCTCCCCGTCATCCTGCGCCACCATATACAAGGAATAGGTGACTCCGTCTCTGGTAAGATATGCGTTTTTCTTATAAAACATATATTTCCCGGTTCTGGAGCTGCTGTCCACGACCAGCCACTCGTCTCCGTCTGCGGATTTTAATTTTGTCTGTTGATATTCCACATTGCCGTCCTCAGAAACGCCTGTCTGACCAGCATCTAAATGGGAACCCTTAAAAAATATCTCCTCCCACTGCTGCAATCGGATATGATCGATCTCATATTTATGCTCGAGCATCACCTGATCCATCGTCACATCACGTTCTCCCCTCACGCTCGCATACAACGACACCGTTATCTCGGATGACCTATAATTCCAGTCTGCCGTCACCAGCTTATCATACCCAATAAAATCAACTGCCTTCTTATCTGAGTCAAAAGTCTTCTGACAATAGCCCGGCATTTCGTCGGTATACGCAAAGTCCATATTTTTGTTCTGTTCAATGATCGTTTCCTTCATGCTGTCAAGCTGACCATGAAGCTCGTTAAAGTCGACCTGCTGCTTATCCCACTTCACGGTATAGCCGGAACCACTATCGCCGGAGTGCTTCTCGCTCACAAATATTCCGAGCTTCTGCGCCGCATATACGGCTGTTCCCATCGCCAACAGGATCACCAGAACAACCGCTGCTGCCTTAAGCGGGAAATACGCCTTTTTCTTTCGGGAAGAACACTCTGCCCAGGATTGTGTCAGAAAACGGTCATCAATACCGGAAAGATATTCCAATCGATTTACTTCCTTCATATGCGATATCTCCCTTCTAAATAATTCTTAAGTCTCTTTCTCATTCGAAACAGACTGCTTTTGATCCTGCTCGCTCCATAACCGGTCTGTCCGCACAATTCCTCGATCGATTCTCCGAACCAATAACGATGCACAAACAGATAACGGTCCTGAGCCCGCTCCTTTTCCAGAAATTCATTGATCAACTCCGTCAATAAGCTTTCCTGTTCCACCTTATCCGGAATAATGTTTTGAAGCTCATTCGACAATTCCACAACCTCAGCTTTACGTTTCTGCCGCTCCATACTTCTGATCATATTGAGTGCCTTATTTCTGCATATTCTGGCGCTGTACGCAAATAAATTGTCCGGCCTGTTCGGCGGAATACTGTCCCATACGGCAAGCAGTACATCATTCATGCATTCCTCCGCATCCTGTGCAGAAACAAAATGACCTGCCAGCATTTTCAGCTTCGCCGCATACTGATCCTGAAGTGCCTTTATGCCATCCTCTTCCCGGTTCCATAGCATTGCTATGATCTGTTTTTCATCCATAGAATACTCTCCCTTCTACTTATAAAGACACTTTTTCTGACCGACAGGTTTCGCTTGTTAAAATTTAAAAGTGAAATTTGAAATTTTTATTCTTCATCTCCTTCAACAGTTTCTACTCTTCATAATAATTGGTGTATTGTTCAAAAATCTCCTTTACCCTTCCATATGCCGCTTTCGGACGACGATATTCATCCACAACCCCCTTATTATTCATTTCTCTCGGACGACCTGCAAACCATTCACTGCTCACCCGCACATCACAAAACTGCCAAATATAAACACCCATGCTTTCTGAAAACTTCAAGCATTCTGACACCTGTTCAGACAGCGCATCTGCCTGATATTCCTCTGTCCATTTTCCGTGATAAGCATTATGACAGCCATACAAGCCTCCTGCTCCGATCTCGGAAACAATAAAAGGCTTACCCTTTCCATTTCCGTCCTCGACGATCCAGTCATATACCTCATTTAAATAATCGCGGACCGGCTTGTCCACATACCATCTTGGATATAGATTGCAGGAAATAACATCCGGCAGATCAAAGCAGATATCCCCGAAAAATTTGCAGCTTGCAAATGTGCATGGTCTGCTGTCATCCATTTCACGTATCAACCGGAACTGCTTCTCATAACAGGAACGTCCAAACAACGTTTCGCTCGCACATTCATTTAAAATTCCCCAAATAAAAATACATGGATGATTGTAATGATAAAATATCATTTCCCGGATAACCTGTTCCGCCTGCTCCTCAAACAATGGATGTTTCATCCTATCTTCTTCCAGGCCGCGTGCATGATTTTCTTCCCAGACCAGAATGCCAAGCTCATCACACAGATCTAGAAATATTTCATCGTTCGGATAATGTGCCGTCCGGATGGAATTTGCTCCCATCTGCCGTATTAAAACCAGATCATTATATATTGTCTGATACGGCAGCGCACATCCATAATCCGGATGATCTTCATGACGGCATACTCCCTTGATCCGAAGCTTTTTCCCATTCAGCAAAATGTATTTACCCTGAACACATATCTCACGAAATCCAAAGCGTTCAATCAGATCATCAATCACTTCATCCTCTCGCAGCATTTGCAATTCCACCTGATACAGCACCGGCGTCTCCGGACTCCACTCCTCAATCCCATCGATTTTCAAATCGGTACAAAATTCATAATGTTTTTTAGCAGTATCTGTAAGTTTCCATTCAAAAGCAGTATCTTTTATTTTTCCTTGAATAGTAATATCCTCCTCGTCGTTCTGTCCGATTTTCAGTACATTGACTGCTGCCTTAACCTGAACATGCCATTGTTCATTTTCGCGATATGTTTTCACATGAACATATTCCAAATACAGATCACTGAGTTCTTCTACGACAACACCTCTTGATATTCCGCCGTAAGACATATAATCGTTCGGAACATGAAGCGCACTGTCTTTATGAAAACGATTATCCGCCTTGATCTCCAGCATATGTCTGCCCGGTTCCAAATCACTGACAACGACGGAAAACGGCGTATAGGCATTGTAATGATGTCCAATCTCATGTCCGTCCAAATAAACCGTTGCGGTATGGCTCACACCTTTACACTCGATCCGCACATTTCCCTGTGCCTGAAAAGTTTTACGATAAATCCCCTCTCCTCTGTAATCTGCAAAAAGCGGATGGTTCTCCCAGCAGCCCGGCACAGCAACCGGAAACTTCTGTCCTGCATAATTTCCTGCGCATGGTTCAAATTCCCATAAACTTTCGGTTAATTCCATTTGCTTTCTCACATCATGTGTCTTAAATGTCCGAATCATTTGATTCAATGCCTCCCTTCTTTAAAGCAAGTTCTAATCATAAATAATTTTATTATCCTCATAATAGTTCATATTATCTCCGGTCTCATCAACCACAAGTCCTCTTACACCAGCAGCGAATAATATTCCCACGGCCAGATGACATCATCAAAGCAGTTTTCCATATATTCCCAAATATCATCATCCGCATATCCCATCATCCGAAAGATCACACATACACTTTCCCGCAGCTTCTCATAGGAAAGCATGCCTTCTCGCTGCTGCAAAAACAAAACCTGCAGTAACACCGCATACTCCATCGCCATCCATTCTAACTTCACAAGAATATCCAGAACCTGCTCCGTTCCCGGCGTGATCAGTGCCGATGATATCTCCTCCGCAAACAGATTTCGAAGATGCTTCTCAAAAGGTTGAATCTTCTGCCGAAAATCATCCCATTCCTTCGTCTGCCTGTTATCTAATTGCTCAGCCGCATCCGCAAGCGGCAGCAAAAAATCCGTATAAATATTTTGTCTGCGGTATATCTCAGAAACATCCAGAAAGAGCAGATTATATTCTTCCATTCGATCGCTTGTCATTTCGTCATTATCGCCGATCGCATCCTGAATCTCCTTAAGATCTGTCGCATTCTTATAAGCTTGGAACTTCTCCTCCAGGCTTCCATTCTCTTCCAGTTCATTCAGATCCTTTACGATCAGAAAACAGATTTCCAAAGCAGTATTTAACTTGACTCCCTTTGTAGTTACAATTTCCAACAGCCAGTCCCTGATTTCAAATAATATCGGATTAACCTCCGTAATTTCCCCACATGCCGTTTTGCTTTCTTCCCGTTCCTGAAGCTGAAAAGATTCCTGCTGCCACAGCAGATCTAACACTGCCGGACAGCCCGGTGTCAGCGCACGCTCAATCCTTCCGTTGTATATGTGCTCCTCTCTCGGAAAAGTCTGACAGGTGTGCGAAATCGCCTGATCTCCATCCCTGATGACAATTTTGCATAACTTCTCATCATTTAGAAACGGACACATCCCATCCTGTCCAAGTGCAATAACATATCCGTCCTCACCCTGCTTCACATGACTTTTCCATTCCTCGTCCCATCGAAAAAATGTCTCATCATCTACTGCAATACGCCACTGCATGCAGCAGGTCGTGGGACATTTCGATGCGGTACATTGAAATTGTTCATAATAATCCGGTTGATATAATTTCATAGTAATCTCATATTCCTTTCTCAACCCTAATCTTTCTTCGCACTCTGCTATGAAGATACCTGTTTTAAAAGCAAAAAATCTGCGCAGATCATTTGCTTTCATCCAAAAGGAAATTACCTGTATAAAATACTACAAGCCTTCGTTGTAAATCTTCGTAATTGCCGCCTGTGCTTCCTCCATCTCATGCTTCTTCCGAAAACGCTCACGATCCTCCAGAATTGCAAGCATTTCATCAACCACCATTTCCACGCTCGGATTCGTCATCCGATACAGATACCCCAGCATCCGCGTCGCAGTATAATCGGTGTTCATATATTTGTATGCAATCTCACGACATAATTCCTCCGGAAAATTCTTGTCCATCAGTGCCCGATACACCTCCGTACTGCGCGAGGAATTTTTATTACTTCTATCCATCAAATCGTCCTCTCTTTAGAATCGTATATTTCTACTTTGTAATTATTTTCTGATCACTTCTTTCCCAGCATCGTTAGTAATAATAATTTGTTCATCATCTTTCCACTGAACAGAATTAACGGAATTTAATTTCACTCTCTGTGTTTTTACCTTTATGTATTTATCTCCTCTTTTCGCCAAAATCACGACATGAAACTTCTGTGTCTCACCATCCTTCAAATACTTTCCAACAACGATCGCAATATCACCATTTGTATGATTCACAGCAATATTTGTAATCCGTTCCTTCTTCTCGGTTTGATACAGAAGCTTATCTTCCGAATTAAGAAGTTTATGGTTCCCTGAATCGCCAGATGTCGCTTCCACATACGCAAGAGAATCCAGCGTATCGCCAAAGGATAAGAATCTGATAATACGTCCAACTCAACTTAAATGGTATTTTTTTATATGCCATCTCTAATTGTCCAATTCCTGATTGGATAATTTCATTCTCTCTGTCTTTGTAAGCCATATAGAACTGCCGCATTCCCGCAACATTACTTCTTGAGAAACCTCTTCCGTATTCTTCTGTCAAATATGATGACAAGCAGCGACACGGAAACCAATAGTCGTGTTTCCCTCATGTGTGAAAAAATCAACTAACTAAAAATTACATGGTCATTAATACCAATGTCATATACTTACACCTTATGCATTAATTAAAAAAGTTTAATAAAAACAAGCAAAAAAAACATATTCCAATACAAATAATCCAAATAGAAATAAACAAAAGAAATTTTTTCTTTTCTTTATTTCCAAATTCTTCAGTATCCTTAAAATAACGTCTCATAATAAATGGTAATATCAAAATTAATATCAATGATATATAAAAAACACCAAAGAACTTTTAATCGCTATATTATCCAAAAACAAATCCATTTCCTCGTTTCTTTCCAGATTCATGGTAGTGTCAAGCAATTATTTTCGTAAAGTGACCTTTGATAGTGATTCAATTATTACATCCACAATTCCATTTCTCCAGAATCACAAAATCCAAGCTTTTCATATAGATGCTTTCCTATTGCCGAAGGTTTTAATTTTACAGTATGAACATCTTTGAACTTTAACCAATGTAGTAGTTCTTCCATTATTTTTAAAGAATAACCGTTTCTTCGCTTTTCAGGAATACAATATACATCGATTATATATCCATACATTGGAGTTTTGAAAAAACAAAACGGAACATCTTCCTTAATTACTGCACCTCCACACGCAATAACTCTATCATTTTCATACAACAGATAATGACAACCTTTTTCTTCTTGATATAATTCTTTATATTTTTCGTATATCTTTTCTTCCGCATTATCCTGTAGTAAATCTGCTGAACCTACTTCTGTAAACATATCCATTTTTAACTTAACAACAGTATTCAAATCTTCAATTTCTGCTTTTTTTAGTTCCATAGTAATGCCCCCATTCAATCAAATGCGTGGATTCGCACGAATATGCAATGTGAATTTTATAAAAAATCCGGAAACCTCTGCTATGAGAAGTTCTGCTATAAATCAGATCATGATAGGTACATCCACAACATTGCAGTCACCTCTGTTTAGATTTTATACCCTTTTATAAATAATAGGAGCATCATATCCAAATGTACGTTTTCCATTCACTTCCATACTCTCCGATACTTCCAGACATGTATCAGAAAATTTCTCCCATAACCGAAATATCATTACCGGCGAAAACTGGCTTACACTGCCTCCTTCCCATGTACCATCCTTTTCGTAATACAAAGCCGGAGTAAATTTTTCTGACTTTTTCAATGCACTGTATTTTACATTTTTCATTGTTTCGTAGGAAAATGTCTTTTTATTCTCTCCTTCCGGAATTTCATAGGAAGAAAGCATAATCCCATCATCCTGCTCTGTCAACAAAAACAAATGTGGCGAAGAATGACGTTTTCCTTGGCTTTGATAATAACTTTCTTCCACAATGAATATGCCGGAAAAATCTGCCGGAAGATCTTGTATTTTATTGTTACACGGTGTATTAACATGCTCCGCATATGGATATATCTCTCCTGCTTCCTTCATTTTTTGAAACTGTTCCTGATTATCAAAGTGACCTGTCATCATTTTAATAAACTGTTCCAATTTGGTTATATTTTCTGTATGGCTCATATCATTCTCCTCTCTCAACGATATTTTCTCTCATTATACACCCATCCATATGATAAAAAAAGAATATTATCTTTCATACTATCCACATAAGTTTTCATGATAAACTCCCTGCTTAAAACGTAAACGAGAGAAACGTCCACAGCAGACAGATCAATGAATAATCGAAAAGTAGCAAGTTTTTTTGCCGGAGCAGGTGGAATTGATTTAGGCTTTGAACAGACCGGAGCATTTGAAGTCGTATACGCAAATGAGATTGACAAATACCCTATTGTCACCTACGAAAACAACTTTAATATCAGGGTAGACTGCCGTGATATTAACACAATAAATGCGAGTGAAATGCCAGAATTTGATGTAATGGTTGGTGGATTTCCTTGTCAAGCCTTTTCGCTTGCCGGATATAGACAGGGATTCGATGATGAAAAAGGACGAGGAACGCTATTCTTTGAAATGATGCGTATTATTAGGGAAAAGAAAGCAGCCGGACACCAACCCAAAGTTGTATTCTTTGAAAATGTCAAGAATCTGGTTGGACACGATCACGGCAATACGTTTCAAGTCATTCAAGAACAATTAGAATATCTGGGATATCATATAAAAACAAAGGTTCTCAACGCAATGGAATACGGAAATGTACCACAGAATCAGGGAGCGAATCAACCATTTTTAAATTTTTGATCAGTTCTTGCAAGATTTCACCATCATTTCTATTTTACACCGCTTTTTTCACCATACTAACAATATCACTATTCACTTCCATTATTCGCTTGTCCTGCTCCATCTCTGCGATAGACATCCAATAAAATTTCTTCCCATCAATTTCAAACGAATCCTGTTCAATTTTCTCGTCAAACTGCTTGATCAAAAACTGATAAAACCTATGGCGATAACATCTGTTTTCTTTTGCACTGACAGAATATTTTTCATGCACCTTTTCAAAGGCAAAAGCTCCGTCTAAATTGTTCTTTGAAACCTTTAATTCCATTTGCAGATGTCTGACTATATTTTCCATATCCAACTCATAGTCTGAAGTAATTGTCGCATAATTCAAAAACAATCTGCAATTCCATCTTGCATCATAGTAAAGCAGAAACCTATTATCATTTGAATAGAATGTATCTTTTATTAAGACAATTGAATGTGGATGTTCCTTCAATTACGTTCTCCTCGTATATAGTAAAACCAAGTGCCTCTGCCACTACCTAAAGTAATAGCAGAGGCACTCATAAATTAAAATGTCTCTTATAACATTTTTATTTTTTCAAATTTCTTATTTGTCGGCGATTGCTGCCTGTGCTGCTGCCAGACGTGCGATTGGCACACGGAATGGAGAACATGATACATAGTCCAGACCGATCTTGTGGCAGAACTCAACAGATGAAGGATCTCCACCGTGCTCACCACAGATACCACAGTGAAGTGAAGGACGAACCTTCTTACCTTTCTCTACTGCCATCTCCATGAGCTGACCAACACCTGTCTGATCAAGCTTAGCGAATGGATCGCTCTCATAGATCTTAGCATCATAGTAAGCATCCAGGAACTTACCGGCATCATCACGGGAGAAACCGAATGTCATCTGAGTCAGGTCGTTTGTACCGAAGCAGAAGAACTCAGCCTCTGTTGCAATCTGATCAGCGGTCAGTGCTGCACGAGGAATCTCGATCATAGTACCAACTTCGTACTTCATCTCAATACCTGCTGCTGCAATCTCAGCGTCAGCTGTTGCAACAACGACATCCTTAACATACTTAAGCTCTTTAACCTCACCAACGAGTGGGATCATGATCTCTGGCTCAACTGTCCAATCAGGATGTTTCTTCTTTACGTTGATTGCTGCACGGATAACAGCACTTGTCTGCATCTTAGCAATCTCAGGATATGTTACAGCAAGACGACATCCACGATGACCCATCATTGGGTTGAACTCGTGAAGTGAGTTGATGATTGCCTTGATCTCGTCTACGCTCTTGCCCTTAGCTTCTGCAAGCTTCTTGATATCAGCTTCCTCAGTAGGAACGAACTCATGAAGTGGAGGATCCAGGAAACGGATGGTAACTGGGTTACCCTCGAGTGCCTCATAAAGAGCCTCGAAATCTCCCTGCTGATAAGGAAGGATCTTAGCGAGTGCTTCCTCTCTCTCTTCTACTGTATCAGAACAGATCATCTCACGGAAAGCAGCGATTCTGTCTTCCTCGAAGAACATATGCTCTGTACGGCAGAGACCAATACCCTCAGCACCAAGCTCACGAGCTTTCTTAGCGTCTGCAGGAGTATCAGCGTTTGTACGAACTTTAAGCTTTCTATACTTGTCAGCCCAAGCCATTACACGGCCGAACTCACCGGCGATTGTAGCATCAACAGTTGGGATAAGACCATCGTAGATGTTACCTGTTGTACCATCGATAGAGATCTCAGATCCCTCTGTGTAAGTCTTACCTGCGAGTTCGAACTTCTTGTTCTCCTCGTCCATAACGATGTCACCACAACCAGATACACAGCATGTACCCATACCACGAGCAACTACGGCTGCATGGGATGTCATACCACCACGAACTGTCAGGATACCCTGTGCACTCTTCATACCTGTGATATCCTCTGGGGATGTCTCAAGACGAACAAGTACAACCTTCTCACCGCGCTCAGCCCACTCTACAGCATCCTCTGCTGTGAATACGACCTTACCGCAAGCAGCTCCAGGAGAAGCGCCAAGACCCTTTCCGATCGGAGTAGCTTTCTTCAGCTCAGCAGCATCGAACTGTGGGTGAAGAAGTGTATCAAGGTTACGAGGGTCGATCATTGCAACTGCCTCTTCCTCTGTCTTATGTCCCTCATCAACGAGGTCACAAGCGATCTTTAATGCAGCCGGAGCTGTTCTCTTACCGTTACGGCACTGAAGCATGTAGAGTTTCTTGTTCTCTACTGTGAACTCCATATCCTGCATATCATGGTAGTGATTCTCAAGAGTATCACAAACCTTAACGAACTCAGCATATGCCTCTGGGAACTCCTGCTCCATCTGAGCGATTGGCATTGGTGTACGAACACCTGCAACTACGTCCTCGCCCTGTGCGTTGATCAGGAACTCACCCATAAGCTTGTTCTCACCTGTTGCAGGGTCACGTGTAAATGCAACACCTGTACCAGACTCGTTATTCAGGTTACCGAATACCATAGGCATTACGTTAACTGCAGTACCCCATGAGTAAGGGATATCATTGTCACGACGATATACGTTTGCACGAGGGTTGTCCCATGAACGGAATACAGCCTCTACAGCTAACTTCATCTGCTCTACAGGATCAGATGGGAAGTCTGTACCTAACTGGTTCTTGTACTCAGCCTTGAACTGCTCTGCCAGAGTCTTAAGATCCTGAGCTGTCAGATCAACATCATACTTAACACCCTTCTCTTCTTTCATCTTGTCGATGAGCTGCTCGAAGTACTTCTTACCAACTTCCATAACGACATCAGAGAACATCTGAATGAAACGTCTGTATGAATCATATACGAAACGCTCAAATGTAGGATCCGGGTTACCCTTGATCATTGTAGCTACTACGTCATCGTTAAGACCAAGGTTAAGGATTGTATCCATCATACCAGGCATAGAGGCACGAGCACCGGAACGAACAGAAACGAGAAGCGGATTCTCAGAATCACCGAACTTCTTGCCGTTGATCTCTTCCATCTTCTTAACGCCGTCCATGATCTGAGCCATGATCTCGTCGTTAATGTGACGTCCATCCTCATAATACTGTGTACAAGCCTCTGTAGTTACTGTAAAACCCTGTGGTACAGGAAGACCGATGTTGGTCATCTCTGCAAGGTTCGCACCCTTACCACCAAGTAAGTTACGCATGGTCATGTCGCCTTCGCTAAACATATATACCCATTTGTTTGCCATTGTAAAGTTACCTCCTATATTAATAATTGTAATGTTTGATATCGACAGATGGACGCACTACGCCCAAGGACTGCCACATCGCTGTTTCTAGTATAACACACTCCTCCCGTGTATGAAAAGAGTTTTTTCACTTTTTTTGTATGGGTGTCGTACCGACAGGCATCCTATTGGTCATCACCGTCATCAAAATCGCTGTCTTCGCCCATAAATTCACGGTTTGTGACACGCTTTTTCTCCCTGTTCTCCTCCACAAGCTGCGACAGCTGCTCCTTGACCTGTCTTGGATCCTTAATATTTTTAATCTCGAAGTTGCCAAGCGTCTTGTCTGCAGAAGAAACCTGAATGGTTCCGATCCGGAATATTTTCTGTGTCAATGTCTGGCTCAGCGAGATATCCAGAATACGGTACAGACGCACTTCATCCTCCACCGTCTTTAATAAACCGCTGGTAATAAAAAGTCTGTCCCCGGTCAGTGCATACTTTGTAAATGTCCAGGGAAGCCCCAGTGCATTTCTCTTACGTTCTTTCCAGATAAAATTTGTTTCCATATCATCCTCTTTTCTGCGTGTACTGCTTCTGCTGTATCTGCATCCGACACGCTCTGATACAGATTCCTTCACAATAACTGCCGTCTGTTCTACGAAGCCTTCTCGAATCTCCAGCGGCAGATCCGCACATCGCCCTGACAACGAAGCCGGAGCACTGTTTCGCTGCCTGCCTTTCCAAGATCCTCCAAAGGAATCGACAGATGACGAAAACCTCTGCCGTGCGGTGCATTTTTCGCCGTTGCCGCGGCAGCCCAGCCCGGATTATCACCGGCACCGGACAGATCATCGAATTCCGGCACGATAAAGGATGCATGATGGACACCATCCAGATATACATCCATGGTACTCTGCGCCAGTGCATCCGCATCGATCACCAGACAGTCCGCTCCCTCCGGGATATAAACGCTGTCATATTCCAGGATCAGGCAATCGTCCTGCCGTTCTCCGGCATCCTCCGTTCTCGTCACTTCATTTATATTCTGCCATAATCCGCCAACTTTTTCAAACAAATCCTCGGGTACATGCGTATCTGCTTTATGTGCAACACTGTCATATCCCATATGACCTTCCCAGAGATATCCATTCTGAGAACGGTCGTAATGATCTGCCGGCTGCCATGCAGCACCGTCACGCACACCGCGTTCCTGCCCCTGAAGGGTTATCTCTGCAACACAATCAATCTGTGCAGAAGAATGTCCTGCCTGAAGTTCATAGCTTCCCGGCTCCAGAAGCATTTTCCTCTGAACCGTATCATAATAGCGAAGCTGCTCCACGGGCACTTCAAAGCTTACCCGGCGTTCTTCCTGCGGTGCCAGCGCCTTCACGCGCGCAAAGGCAGCAAGCGTACGGATCGGTCGTTTGACCGCAGAAGCCTTCTTTGCAAAATAAATCTGAACCACTTCGTCCTGCACCTGCACAGCTTTGTCCTGACCCATATTTCGGACAGTGCATTCCACATGAACGGTCTGTCCATCCTCTGAAGTCTCTGCAGTCAGATCACAGATTTCCGTCTGCGCATAGGTGAGTCCATGTCCAAACGGATACAGCACATCCCCCTTGAAATACTGATAGGTTCTCTCCTTCTGAATAATGTCATAATCATCCATATCCGGCAGCTGACTGTCATCCCGATACCATGTCATATTGAGTCTGCCTGCCGGTGCTTTCTTACCGAATAAAACATCCGCAAGACCATTGCCCAGTTCCATGCTTCCGCCGGCTGTGACCAGAATAGCCGGTATGTTTTGCTTTTCCCAGCCGATCGCATAAGGTACACTCGTTACCAGTGCCGCGATCAGACGGGGATTTGCCTGATAAAGCTCCTGCACCAGCGTACGCTGATATGGCGGAAATGCAATATCCTTCCGATCCACCTCTTCTTTGCAGGTGATCATCGGATGCGCTCCGCCAACATAAATAACGGTGTCTGCTTTTGCGGCTGCATCCTTCGCACTGTGGATTCCATCCTTCACCAGTACCGGACAAATCGGCGGCAGGCTGCGGTATCTGCTTCCGGTGATCGTCTCATACGTTCCGTTTCTTCTGCCGTCAAAGTCCGCATCGCCGAACATATGCTGATGACCATGTGTATCCGTATAGCTTACAATACGACACACCTCGCCGTCCTCCGCAAATCCGTTGTCATCCTGTACACGGATGCGGTTCTGTTCATCCACAAACAGCGCTCCTTTATTCCATGCACGAAGAACCATTTCCTCTCCATTTCGGAGAATTTCCGGGAATCTGCTGTCCACAGAAAGGGACAGACTCTTTTCTTCGGATTCCTTCAGATCGGTGAGGTTGACCTGTGCATGAAATACCTCTTTGACAAACCAGCCAAAGGCAGCCTTAGATGTTGCTGTGATTGTTCCGCCACGATATACCTTATCCTCGTCACAACCATCCTGTGTAGTCAGCAGCATGCCATTGCTTTTTGCTTTCAGTGTCATCTGCTCTCTGTCCCATAAAACGGACTCAAAAATCTCCGCATGCGCCTCATCAACCAGACCGATTGTCTTGCCGTCCTCCAGAATACCGATATATTTGTCGCCACATGCAAGCTTGATCTCCGGCACACCGGACTCAAAAATAATATGATCCATGCCTCCCATCGCCGCACGGATTCCCTCAAGCGGTGTCACAGAATACGGGGGTATTCCGGAATACCAATCCATAAACCATTCGCCGGCAGACGGTCCGATCACCGCAAGCTTCTTATCTGCCGTAAAATGCACTGCAGACAAAGGAAGAAGCTTTTGCCCCTCCAAAGCATCATTTTTCAACAATACAACAGACTCGCCTGTCAGCTCTCTTGCTGTCTGCTGATATTCCGGAAGATTCAGACCATACTCCTTCTCCTCCTGCTCATCAAAAAGTCCCAGACGGAACAACGTGCTGAAATGGCATTTTAATGCACGATCAATATCGTTCATATCGATCATTCCAAGTTCGTAGGCTTCTCTTGCACCCTCCATAACTGCATCAATATCATCGGTAAAGCAGTCGATGCCAGCCTTTAAGCCCTCAGCGATCGTCTCCGTATGGGAACCGAAATAATGATGGCAGTCCACGGTCTGCTGCATATCGCCGCCATCACAGACAACGTGATGGATCCCCCACTGCTCCTTTGCAAGCTTTTGCACCTCATGATTCAGGATTGCCGGCACACCGTTGATCTCATTGTAAGACGTCATCATTGCCTCGGCACCGCCCTCCACAACGGCGCGGCAAAACGGCTCCAGATAATATTCATATTTGTTGCGCGGATCGATGGAGGAGGATTTCCACACACGACCATCCTCTACATTATTCGCATAGAAATGCTTGAGCGTTGCACCGCACCGGATATGTTCCCCGTCACCGCGCATTCCCTGAATATATGCGGATGCCATCTTCCCGGTAAGATACGGATCCTCCCCATATGCCTCCTCGGTACGTCCCCATCGCGGATCACGTTCCATGTC
>OJMM01000339.1_pt1 | contig 32079 bp, 25 predicted proteins | sample 1597231 | NCBI WGS metagenome assembly OJMM01 (sample SAMEA2452128, study PRJEB22498) | human gut metagenome | reverse complement strand
AGCCAAAGTGGCCGGGTTACAAGAGACGTATACAACTCTCGGAGGCCGTTTATCTGTAGCAGCAAGAGTGCGGGCAAGCTCCAATGCACCTTCTCGGGGCGGATCAATTAAAACACGATCAATACCGCCTAATTGATTCCACAAGCTATCCCAATCCTCTGTTGACCAGGTAAACAAATTGCGGGCCACAAATTCTGTCTTATCTGCTAAGCCGTTGTCAGCTGCACCGGCCCGAGCTCTTTGAACAAGCTGGTCACTCCCCTCAATTCCAACAACCGTTTTAGCCCTAACTGCTAAAGGAAGAGTGAAATTGCCCAATCCGCAGAAAAAGTCTGCCACTCGGTGCTCCGGTCGCACATCAAGCAGGTTAATTGCTCGAGAAACCATCGTTTCATTGAGTCGGTGATTTACCTGCGTAAAGTCTGTTGGTTTAAACGAAATGTGGACACCGAACTCAGGCAACTCAAGTTTGAGGGCTGTCAAATCGCTTTCGTGCAACGGATAGCAGGAATCTGGCCCCTTAGGCTGAAGCCAAACACTGACTCCATACTCAAGCGAAAATGCTTCAAAAGCTGCCATATCAGCTGCGCTAGGCGGCTCCAATACTCGAAATACCAAGGCAATCGCTCCATTTCCGCCCATAGCCACTTCAATTTGGGGTAGGCGCTGTCTGATGGAGAGGCCTTCAACAAAATGACGCAAGGGGATCAGTAGATCGCTCACCGCCTGAGGCAAAATTTTGCACTCAGTCATATCGGCCACATAGCTAGAAGAGCGTTCATGAAAGCCGACCAACACGCCACCCTTTTTCTCTACGTCTCGTACAGTCAGGCGAGCGCGGTGACGATAGCCCCAAAACGGTCCGTAAATCGGTGGCAAAACCGTTTCCGGCTTCACTTTGCCAATATGCCACAATGCGTCAAGCAAAACCCGCTGTTTAATAGCAACCTGAGCATTGGGTTCCAGATGCTGCATAGCGCACCCCCCGCAGCAGCCGGGCTGCAAACCAAAATGCTTACATGCCGGTTTAACCCGAAGAGCCGACTCTTTTTCAATAGAGACTGCCCGACCACACTCATAACTGTTTTTATTACGGAATCGCTCATAAGTAACAGTCTCACCGGGCAGTGCCCCCTCAACAAAGACAACTTTGCCTTCGCGATGAGCAACTCCTCGTCCATCTTGATCAAGCGATTCGATATCAACCGTAAACTTTTCTAAAACCTTAGGGGCTCTTGCCATTGGAAATATCCCTCAAAATAGCGCCCGATAGCCTACTGAGAACATCTCAGAATAAACAAAAACGGGCGCAGTAACACACCGGAACCTGGAAATATCCCGGACAAAAATTTATTGCGGCAAATATTCAACCGGATTGACCGGACGGTCATTGTGACGCACTTCAAAGAGCAAATTCACACTGTCGCTATCGCTATTGCCCATCTTGGCAATGACCTGACCATTGGTCACATTATCACCGCGCTTGACAAGCAACTCGCTGTTGTGACCATAGACCGTTACTGCGCCGGGACCATGGGTAATAATGATGAGTTTCCCGTAGCCGCTCACATTTTCTCCGGTATACAGTACTCGACCCGCAGCTGCGGCGCGGACATCGTCACCCATGTTGCCTGCGATTTCGATACCCTTGCTATTTTCATCACTAAATTGCTTAGTGATCTGATTGCGCGCCACTGGCCAAGACAGCATGGTATTGCCTAAGGGTTTTTGAGTTGCAGCTGCGTTGGTACCATTATTTAGTACCACGCTACCCGCCGTCTGCTGGGCAGCAACGGGTTCAGCACCGATCGTCACTTCAGTTGAGGGAGCTGGCGCCAAATCCACTGCAACGGAATCAACCGGCTGCGTACGAGCCGAGGTTAAACGAAGAACTGTTCCTGGTGAGAGCAGTGTAGGATCGCTAATACCGTTAGCACGAGCCAACTCTGTTGGATTGCAACCGTGACGCGTAGCGATGCTATAGAGCGTATCTCCAGGCTGAACGGTGTACGTATCTCCTGTCATAGAGACCGGAGCTGTCGTAGAAATGTCACCTGTTCGGCTATAAATAGGAGCTCCGACTTCCTGCAAGGCGCAGCCGACCAACATTCCACCAGCCATCATTGTGACAACCAAAACACGCAATTTCATAGACAAAAACCTCAACAAATTCGCATTGCTGCGTTAATCAATAGTTTTTTTAAGCCCTGCGCTCAACCACTCTCCTACCGAGCGCACAGCTGAATAATTTGTTAAATCCACCTGCAAAGGGGTCACAGAGACAGCCTTATGTTCGACAGCCCAAAAGTCCGTACCTTCTCCCCTATCCTTCGGCTGACCAGCCGCCCCCACCCAATAAATGGGAAAGCCCCTGGGACTCGTTTCCTTAATCACGCTTTCTGCGTGATGGCGACGGCCAAGTCTCGTGGCGACGACGCCCTGAATCTGAGATAGAGGCAAATTCGGAATATTGACATTCAGAAGCTGCGGTTGAGCATCAGATGCTTTATTTTCCAAAAAACGCTCTACAATGCCCTGAGCAAGGCTAGCCGCATCATCAAGATAATTCCATCCGCGCTCTATTTGAGAAAATGCAATAGAGTCAATTCCAAACAGATAGCCCTCAATAGCAGCCGCCACTGTTCCAGAATACATCGTATCTTCGCCCATATTTTGCCCACAATTGATACCAGAGACGACCAAGTCCGGCAATTCATCGAGTAAACCCGTTAAAGCTAAATGCACGCTGTCGCTGGGTGTTCCGTTGACAGTAAAAACACCTGGCTCGACTTCTTGCACTTGCAAAGGTCGAGTTAAAGTGAGCGCATTACTGGCTCCACTTTGATTGAACTCCGGAGCCACAACCGTCACGTAACCAAAACGCCTCATTGCTTTAGCAAGAGCCCGAATACCGGGAGCGCTGTAGCCATCATCGTTTGATATCAAAATTCTCATGAAAGTCCCTACAGAAACAAATTTTTAGGAATCAACTTTTCGATGGGATAATAACTCATTGAATCATATCGCATCAGGCGTGCGATTGCGATCTGATATTGTTAGAAAAAATAAGAAAATCCAAAGGCTAGGGCTGTATAGCGTAAGCCTTTGCCCAGTAAAATAAGAACAGAACTTTTTAACCACGGAATTCTCAGCCATCCTGCAGCTAGCGGCAGAGCATCGCCTACCACCGGAACCCAGGCAAAAAGCAGAACCCAAGCGCCCCAGCGATTAATGAATTGCAAAGCTTGGTCCGAGACTTTTTTAGGAAAAAAGCGTCCGAGGATGTAGCTTGTCATCGAACCCAAAGTATTTGCTACAGTGGCAACTGCCAAAGCTAGCCAAATCGCTTCAGGCCAAGCAGAAACGAGCGCAAGCAAAACCGCTTCGCTTGCGCCTGGAAAAAGAGTGGCAGAGACAAAGGCAGAAGTAAAAAGTCCGGCCAAAGCCTCATATAAAGTCAACTCCGGCATCAATCCTCTTCGGGAAGAATGCCTTCAATGACAAGCGGCTCTCCTATGGTATAAAAATGACCACCGGCCACATAATGCAGCGTTCTCAATTCAGCGGGCGCTTTTTCAAAATGCCAGTGCCCATTTGAGAAGACTCGGGTATCCGACCATGCTGCGACGCACTCACCGATAAAAAGATCGTACTGATTTTGAATATGCGGTTCAGACAAAATCTTAAAAATCATCCAAGCTGCACACCCGTCAACTAAAGGCATATCAAAACCGGGCATTGTAAAAAGCTTAGCTCCGCTTTTTTCGACCTTATCGGGCATATCGAATTTGCTCACTGCCCCCAGGCGCATAGTTTCCTTCACAATACCGGCAGTAGGAAGCTGTAAAGAAAAATAGCCGCTTTTCTCCATCAAAGGACGCGTAAAGTGAGTACTGTCAATCACGACTGTCGCCTTTGTTGGCGCTAGATCCAAAGCGCAAGCCCATGTTGCAGGCATAATATCGCTGACACCATCATAAGCCGCTGAAACTAGCGTTGTACCACCTACGTTTAAAAGACGATAAGCTTTGTTTAAATCTACTTCTGCCATAAAAGGACGCATCTTTTTCTCCTTAAAACAGCTTTAAGTTTAACTTCACTAAAAAGCAAAAAACGTCTTCATTTTTACCGTTTTTTTGCCCATTAAAATTCAAAGGAATATAAAACATCGAGTGCTTGATCAACTCCTGAGGCCGCCTCGATATAAAGCCGGGGAATCACCCGGTATCGCAGTGTCAACGTAGCCAATGAATCGAAAAGCCCCACTGCATATTTCACCTTCAGTCCTGGCAAAACATAGCCACTTACGGCCACCATGGAGCTCTCCCCGACGCCTTCAGTATCCACTCCCAAACCACTGATGCCGACTGCATTGCCTAAACTTTCAATTGCACGGTTACCCTGACTTAATCCCAAATTAATGAGTGCAGAGGTAATCATGCTGTTGTCATCCTCTCCAGCAGGATCTAGCCCTTCGCCTCGGATAAGATAGCTTAACGATTCGGTTTGACTTTTTTCCGGTTCGGTAAAAATAGTCACTTCAGGCATATCAGCTTGACCGGTCACCCGAACCCCGGCTATCACATCATCAGCGGTTTTATCCGGGTTTCGTATAGCCTCTAAATTGATGAGCGGATTATCTGCCGCTCCGGCAAACATAAATTCACCCCGTCTGACAATCAAATCCTGACCATAGGCTTTAAATTGCCCGTGAGGAACATTAATTTGACCCGTCAGGCCTAACTTGCCGTTATTTTGAACAACATGTAACTTTCCAGTCATGCGGGCTTTCAGTCCCATAGCATCCACTCGCACATCATCGCCAATATTGACGAAAAGATTGCTTTCAATTGGAATAGCCTCAGAACTGTCGATTGATTTAGGGCGTGGGCGATCCAAACGCACAGTATCGGCACTTACGTCCGTAGCACTAGCGGGCAGATCATAGACCCGAATTCGGGCCCAAGGTAAATCTATTAAACCATTCAAAGAAATTTTTTCAGCACTTGCCTCGCAATGTACGTCTGTTGTCAGGTCAAATTCAACAGCCGGCGGCATTGTTATACGCATTTTCACTCCCTTAGCCGCAATTCTGGTACTGCCTTGCGCCAATGTTTTCCAGTCGGCATCACCTTGGAGTGTTAAGCCACCCTTAGGCGTTTTCAATTCTCCTGAAAGTACGCTTTTATTGCCATTAAAAGTCAACTCAAATGAACTAGGCAGCATTTCAAAGGGCAGTTTCGTACTGTCAACCCTCATTTGTCGGATACCTGTCTGACCAAAAAGCTGAGGCTCTGACAACGTACCGCCAAGTCTCAAATCACCATATATGGTTCCTTCAGCAGTTTCTCCCGAAGAAAGCAGAGAATTAAACAAAGAGGCCGACAGTTTTTCAATTTTTAAATTCCCGGCTAAACGCCTCTGCTTCATCGGATCAATAATGTCAACATCACCGGAAAGTACACCATTTTGTGCTATTTTCACTGCCCACTTTGCATTAATTTTTTCTCCGTCGTTAGCCAAACCCACTTGTATTGAGTCAAACCCCATCTCAAAGTCGCTTTGCTCAAACCTATAGCGGGTTAAAAGCGACTGGCCGTTTAGGCTGACCTGTCCCGTCGGCAATCCCTCAAACCCTTGAGCAATTGTGAGCGTAGCATCAGCTTTTACAATACCTGTAGCATTGAATTGTCCAGGGATAAAGCGCTTGAAAAAATCCAGATCAAATTTTTCGAGTGCAATATGAAGATCAAAAGCTTTTTTATTGAGTAAATCAATTTCTAAATCGTTTCTCAGACAGATAAGAGCATGAGGGTGAGTCAAACAAAATTGACCGACATCTAACATCAGCTCTTTTGTATTAAGCCCCAAGGCAATCTGATTTTGAAGACTCACAGGACCGTAATTAGTTTGTACCTGAAGAGTGCTAAGCGTTCCTTTCCAAATATCCATAGCGTCGTTTAACGCACCTGCAAAGCTTGCGTTTAACCGAAAAAGCTTGGATTTAGAGGCAATTTTTAATTCATGAGCACTCTGAGAACCCGAAAAATCAGCATTAAAGCTATCTACTAAAAGCCCTGCAAGCGCAATGTCGTTTGCTACCAGACGAGCACCACCCGAAACGTTTTCTTCTGCACTCATTGCTCCTGTTAAACGAAGAAAACCAACCGAAGCACCTTGAGCCGAAAAATCATGAACCGTCATATCCGCATTAATCAAAGGCATCAACACTGGGCCTCTCACCTGCAGCCTGCCTTTAGCCTGCCCCTTTATGCCCTTTAGTATTTCAGAAAAATCTTCGGCATCAATATTCATAGCCAAATCAAGGTTGGGTACTGTTGCATGGAAGCGAACATCTCCCTTTACCTCCAAATGGTTATCCCCCAAGTTCATACTCACATCTGACAAACGCAGCAGTTTTCCGTCTTGTCTTGTACTAACAGCCCCTTTGAAGGTTAGCGGGAAGTTTTTCCAAGAACCTCGCAGGTCAATGTTCGGGATATCAATACCGTCGGCAGTCCAATGAAAAGCGGATTGAAGCTCTTTTAGATCTAATACTTCTGTATCAATATCAATTATGAAATCTTTAAAGGAAATCTTTTGAATATGTATGGGCAGAGGCGCTCGAAGATCAATTGGGGAGGAATAATCGGCTGAACCGGCGCTATCAACATTATGTGATTGTTCGAAAGTAAGTTCGCTAATTTTGACTGTAGTTCGTACATTTTGAATATAGAAATCGTTAAAGACGACTTCACCAGAAAACAGTTTATTGATATCTATGTGCCAGCCAAAGTCACCTACAAAGCGCAACCCTGCTTGCTCCCAGACCACTTGCTTTGCATCCAGGCTTATAACACTGCCGTTAAATGTGCCTTGAGTAAGCTGAGGGAAATAACCTTTAGCCTGACTAAGCAGTAAATGAAGACCAGGGGCGGTTGCGATCAAAAATCCAACAGCTGCACAAAAAAGAGCAAAGACGCTCACAAGAATCAGTGAAATGATCTTAACTGCTCTCATAGTTCAGGCCCCAATCCGATATAAAACTGTAGAGCATGCTTATCGGGATCTCCGACAGGCTTAGCAATATCCAATTTGATCGGTCCAAGAGGCGATTGCCAACGAACTCCCACGCCCACACCTTTTTTCCAATCCTGATCATTGAAATTATTGACTGCCTGGCCGATATCAAAAAACACTGCTCCCCACCAATTACCTTTTATCTTGTATTGGTATTCCACACTACCTGTGACCATTTTTTCTGCACCAGTTAAGTCTCCGTTATCATCCTCAGGAGAAATGGATTCATATTTATAGCCCCGGACGCTTCTGTCGCCACCAGCGAAAAACCGTAAATCCGGAGGCACCTGATCGAAATCATCAGTCTGAATCCAACCAAGGTGAGAGCGCAAAACCAAACGATGCCGCTTGGCAAATGTTTTTATCAAAGCGTGCTGAGCTTCTAAAACCACAAAATCAATGTCAGAACCCAACATCGAATTAGACCAATCTACTGTGTATCGCTGAGACAAACCCCAGGAGGGCATGAGCCCTCCGACAGTCGTCGTTTTAGAAAAACTAACCCCGGGATAAATCAGCATGGTGTGATCACTGATTTCACCTTGATCGAAGCTATCGAGTGACCAGCGCAAGTGTACATCTCTTTGCCAGCCTTCATAGGGTGCCCAATGCCGAGAAATCATCACTGATGCAGAGTTGGACTTTGTATCGTTTAAATCTTCTTTTTTTATACCGCCCTGAATGACCCAGTAGTGCTCTAATGCACTTTTTTCCAGCGGAATTTTGTAGCTTACATCAAGAAGCTGCTCTTTCGAAGAAAGTTCAGTCGAAGCCTCAAGACTATGACCGGAATCGTTAAGCCACGGCTTGCGCCACGTTACCGATCCCCTAGGACCTACGTCTGTTGAAAAACCCAGCCCAGTTTCAACTGCATTTTCTTTTTTTGCAGTGACATTGGCATAAACCGGCAAAGATTTATCTGTGCTGGCACGCCCTGAAAATATATCGGGGGAAACGACAACGGAATTAAACCAGCCTGTGGCAGACAGACGTCTGTTGAGCTCTGAAATGTCGTCTGAAGTGTAGGGATCCCCCTTTTTAAATGGCAGGAGATTGAGCAAAATCGGTTCTCGGATTTGACTGCCTCGAAAATAAATCTCTCCAAAACGGTAGCGAGTCTTCGCATCATAATTGAGTCTCCAAAAAGCTCTATTTTCTACAGCATTGACTCCTAACTCGCTGAGCGTGAATTCTCCGTCAAAATACCCTCGTCGCACAGCTGCTCGTTCAACCGATGACTTAAAATTCTCGTACTCTCCATGATTGAGTTGGCGACCTTTTTTAGGCAAATTTTTCTTCAGACTCTCAAAAACCTCATCTTCTGCAGCCTCACCGCTCACAGTAAAGGTGGCAGCAGCTATCCGAGCAGGCTTTCCCAAATGAATTTTGGCGATCAAAGTTGCAGGATCTTTTCCTTTTGGTTCCTGCCAGGAATAATGAATAATGCTTTGGTAGTAGCCAAGCGCCTGCAGTGCCCTGGTAATGGCACGATCAACTTGAGAGCGATAGGTTTGCCGGACTTCAGTAAAACTATTTTGCTTCACGGGCGCTAAAAGCGCTTCGACATTACTGAGCACATCCCCGCTCACCCCTTGAACCTTTACTTCAAAGGCTGAAGCTGTCAGGGGAAGTACGCCTATTGATAACCACAGTGCTAGTCGTTTGGCATGCATAGCAAACACAATTTTCAAGCCTTCAACCTTTTTGATTCTAAACAATGTCATTAGCCTTTGAAATACAACTGATATTGCTTATCCAAAGAACCAAGAAAGAGGCTTACAATCACACAACAAAAAACATTTGCGTTTAGGTTCTATGGAAATTAAAACACTCAAAGGTGTCACACTCGCTTCCATTGCTGGGATCTGTTGGGGGTCAATGGGAGTAGCAGCTCAGTATTTGATGGCTCAGTGCCAATTTACCGTTTTGGATTTAACCTCTATTAGACTGCTCGGAGCTGGACTGCTTTTGATTTTGCTTGATTTCTTTTGGAACCGCACCAAACATATTAAAGGTGTCTTCCAGAAAGATAATTTCAAAGACATCCTGATCTATGGTTTCGCGCTTCTTTGTTCTCAATCAACATTTTTCTTATCAATTTCGAGTTCAAATGCGGCCACAGCTACGATCATGGTGCTCACTTCGCCTCTTTTCATTATTGCTTACCTTGCTATTGCTCATCACAGACGCATCAAGGTGCTTGAAATGATCTGTCTGGTATTAGCTATGCTCGGAGTTTTACTCATCATCACTAAGGGCAACTGGGACACGATGGACTTTTCTATAGCGGGCGTAGCCTGGGGCTTGGCTTCTGCCATGTTGGGAGCAATAGGCACAATTCAGCCTGGACGCGTTGTCAGAAAACTGACAGTTTTTCCCGTTATCGGTTGGGCAATGACTTTCAGCGGAGCTGCTGCTTGTCTGTATAACAATCCCTTTGAAACTAATGTTATCTGGAATACGATCGGTATCATTTGCTACCTACACATTGTGCTTTGCGGCACCATCGTATCCTTTTGTTGCTTCTTAAAAAGTATGGAATTTATCGCGCCCCCGATCGCCTCCATGCTTACCTGCTTTGAGCCACTTTCTGCGGTTGTGCTCTCTGTGGTTCTATTGGGAGCTACTTTTGGCTTCACTGAGGCAATCGGAGCGCTCTGTATTTTAGCTACAGTCTTTTTATTGGCACGTTCTAAATCAAGTTAAAGACATTGAGCAAATTTCTTTAACAATGTTGACATACATTTCAAAACCTACATCAAGCGCTTCTTCGTTAACGTCGAATTCTGGCTGATGATGTCCTGCCAAGTAATCGGCTCCCACAACAAAGAATGCAGCCAGCCCGCCTTTAGATTGCACATGACGAGCTAGAATAGCTGCATCTTCAGAACCTCCAAAATCTGATTTCTCGAAGATTGTTTTTATTGCAGGTATTTTTTGAGCACAACGTCTCAGAACATCAACAGATTTTTGATCATTTTGCAAATCGCAAACTGTTCCCTGATCAATGACTTCTAAACCGACAGAGTAACTTTTGGCGCAGCCAGCAAAAATATTTTGGGCTTCTTGGCTCATATAGTCATTAATTGCCATAGTTTCTCCGCGGATGTCCACCTCAATTGTCGCTCGATCAGGAATAGCATTGCGGGCTCTTCCAGCGTGAAATGTTCCAACATTGACTCGCGTCATTCCATCGCCATGTCTGGCAATACCCAAAAGTTGCAACGTGGCTGAGCAAGCCGCTGCCATAGCGTTTCGACCCTTGTGGGGATCTGCTCCCAAATGAGCAGAGCGCCCAATGAAAGTCACATCAAACTTTGAACCGCATAGAAAACCATAAGGATCAATAATCACCTCTCCATATTTAGCCTGCATACCAATGTGGCTTGCGAAAAAGAAATCTGCATCGTCAATGATGCCTGAAGCCGCCACTGTTCTTGCTCCACGAGAACCTTCCTCAGCAGGCTGAAAAATTATTTTGATCTTTCCACACAACTCTTCTTTGTGCTCTGCTATCCAGCGCGCAACCGTCAACCCGATTGATGCGTGACAATCATGGCCGCAGGCATGCATGATGCCTTCTCTTTTTGAACGAAAGCCTTCACGATTGGGAATATGGCTTTCAGAATCTGTTTCCTGAACTGGAAGAGCATCAATATCGAATCGGAACACCAAAACTGGTCCCTCTTTTTCAAAACTTATCTCCCCAACACACCCAGTAAATCCTTCGGTCTTTTTCAAAAATGTTTCGGGCACCCCGTGAGCTGCTGCTCGGGCTCGTGCCTCATTGACCAATTCAATATTGCGTCCGCGTATAGATTTCTCATCAATTACCTCGCGTCCAATATGAACGTCATATCCCCAACTCTGCAATTTTTGAACTATGTACCAAGTGGTTTCAAACTCGGTCCATCCCACTTCTGGATATTGGTGTAAATGTCTTCTCTGCTCAATGAGCTGTTTATGGAAAGACTCTGACATAGGCCCACCTAATTCTGAAAAAAATAACGGGCATTAACGCCCGTTATTACTGTTGTTATTTGTATTCCTTAATAACTTGCTCGATCCGTTCAAGAGCAGTCTTGATCGTTTGACGATTAGGACCATAAGAGAAGCGTACCCAGTGACGATACGGTTCTTTTGTCGGACGAACACGGAATGGACGCACATCAAAGAAGTGCCCCGGTACCGTAATCACCTTCTTTTGCAGACAGGCATAGAAAAATTGATCTGCATCAGAAAGCTTGCCGGGCAAGTTTTCAATACTCGCCCAAATATAAAACGTTCCCAAGGGTTGATTGGCAGGGGTGTGAATACCTAACTGTGCCAACCCCTCTATCATCATCTTGCGCTTAACAGCAAATTCCTTTCGTGTTGCTAGAAGCTCAGCCTCCGCATGACCCGGAGCAAGCTCTTGAATGACTCCTCGTTGAACCATGGTGGAGGGTCCCCCGTCGACAGCACTAGCTGCGCGGTTAATCATTTCGATTAAGTATTTCGGTCCGATTGCCCAACCGGCGCGCCAGCCCGGATAACGGAAACCTTTGGTCAATCCATCAAAGACAATAACCGGGTCACGGTTAATATCCTTTACATAAGGCAGCGCAGACACAGCCTTATCCGCTGGTGTTCCATCTTCGTTATAAGAGAAGGTTGCGTAGAATTCGTCTGCTCCCAGCAAACAATTTTCCTTTCTAGCTGCATCAATGTAGCGCTCCATAGCTTCATCTTTAATCACTTGTCCGGTCGGATTGCAAGGATTAGAGAATACAAAAGCGTTCGGGCGTACATCGTGCATAAAGTCTTCAAAACGATCCACCGGAACGGTAAAGCCGTCCTTTTCTTGCGCACGTAGCTCAATTAATTCACAGTTGTGACGAAGAGGATAAAGATAGTCTTCATAGGCCGTGTAATCAGGATTTTTATAAGCAATACGAGTACCGTCCTTAAAGATGCTATATAAACGCGTCAAGGCTAATCGTCCACCGCAAGCAAAACTCACATTTTCTGCCGTATATTGGCTCATGCCTTTACGGTACGTACGGTTGACCCAATCGGCAATTGCCTCTCTGACTTCCGGCGTACCACCAACGGGACCATAAGCTGCGTCACTGGGCTCTAGTTTAAGGTCTTCGATACGGTCAGGCGCCCCTTCAATCGTTCCCACCTCAGGCTGGCCCTGCCCCACATTGCACCAATCCGGATGACCGTTATAAAAACCCAGTTTAGAGGCCTCGTTAACTGTCCAAATTACACCCATATATGGCACATATCGAACCATTGGAAAATCTGTACTACCGTATTCCTGCATCATATGTCTCCTTGGAAATTTTGTTTTAACTATTTTAGAAAAGTACACCCTAAAAGAGAATGACAGATCTTTAATCTATAATTGTTAAAAAGACAATTAATGCAAAAATGAAAAAGACTGACAATCTGTTAGCTTGGAAACTTCTACTCACCATTGATCACATGGGCTCTTTAAAGCTTGCGGCAGAAAAGCTATGGATAGACCCGCCGATAGCCTCGCGCATGCTTGCAAGTCTTGAAAATGAATTAGGGATTTTCCTTCTTGACCGGCGCTCTCGTCCTGCCGTACTCACATCTCACGCCCAGGAACTGATACCTCACATCAGAGAGCTCATTAAAAATCACGAAACACTTTTAACACTGAGTCAAAGCATAAGTAAAGAGAAAAACCCAAAAAGACGCCTCACATTGAGAATATCGCTACCTGTGAATTTGGACCGAACACCTATTCTTTCTGCTCTTCTGGATTATGAGTCCATGCATCCCGATGTTCACTTTGAAATTTCTGCTGACAGAGGACTTCAGGCGTTGCTCAATAAACAAACAGACCTCTCTTTTTGTTTTTACTCCTCTAAGCAACCCGGGCTGCATGAAACTTATGTCGATGACTTCTACACCTTTCTTTTGGTCAGTGAAAACTTCTTAAAAAAACATCACGCTCCCCAAACGATAGAGGAGCTGATTAAAAGTCCGATTCTGCTTCGCTATCAAAGTAGTCCCTATTACGCCGACTATATTGAAAATGGTACAGAAGAGTTCAAGCTAAGGCAGTGTGAAAAAATTAATTACGGTGATGCCACAACTTGCAAGGAGATGCTTTTGGCTGGTGCAGGCATCGCAATTGATCTGAATCTGGGCACAGTACGAGCTCAAATCAAAGATGGCTCAGTCACTGCTGTGATGCCTCAATGGCACCGTCCCGTTGCCAAAGCGCATGTTTACTGCAGATCGGAAAATAAGAACAGTCCGCTCTATCAAGAGGTTTTGAAGATTATTGTAGAAAATGGAAACTCTGATTTGACTAGCCCATGGAGAAAATTTTCACAACAATTCAGATACCTTAATTTACACTGTTAACTAATACGTGATATCCGCTGTTTTTAATCGAGGTATCTATGAAAAAAGTATTAATTTCTTTGTTGCTGAGTTCTGTTTTTGCTACAACGACAGTCAATGCTTTGGAAAATACAATCCAACCTGAAGTCACCGATTTAGGGATTACCAATCCTAAGACCGGTTTGATTGTTGGCAACTCTTATTCGTTCTACAACTGCGGCGTCCACAGTTATCTTCGAGGCTTGACGCGTGAAGCCAAGCAACCTTGGAAAGCTCGAATTCTAACAATGAGTTCTGCGATGCTTTCTTACCATAACGTCAAAGATTATCTGACGCCAAACAAAGAAATGGATCCCTACGCAAAGAGCAAGCCCATGTTCGATGTGGTGTTCTTGCAAGGACAAAGTAATGAGCCAATTAATGCCAAACGCAAAGCAACGTTCCAAAAATACGTTGCATTACACGCTAAGACAATCCGCAAAGCCGGTGCGGTTCCAATTTTGGTTGCTACTTGGGCTAGACAAGATAAACCGCAAGATACCAAAGCATTAGCAGATGAAACGATTAAAGCTGGTAATGCCAATCATGTCATGGTTTTGCCTGTTGGCTTAGCTTTTGCAGAAAGTTTGAAATTGCGTCCTGACTTAATCATGCATCAGGAAGATAAAAGTCATCCCTCCGCAGCCGGTTCCTATCTTTACGGTGCCATGATGTATTCGGTGTTATTTAAGAAGAGCCCCGAGGGCTTCAAATATCAAGGCGGTTGTGAGAAGCCGCTGAAAGAAGCTGACATTAAACACTTACAAAATGTCGCATGGAAAACTGTCAAGGAGTTCTATGGTTGGTAAATTTCCTGACCGTGATGATGGGGATATTAACTGGACTCTGCTGGTTAATATCCCATTTGTTTAGAAAATATGCTAAAAAAGAACAGCGATTAAATCCGCTTTGGAATTGTTTTATTGAAAGTAGAAATAAAAAATCTCATACTGCTTGATGTGGTATGAGATGATATGCTGGCCCACGGGCCTCAAAACAACCCTGTAAAATAAGGAGTCATCCAAGTATCTAAAAATTTACCCACCATCTAGCCCACCATAAAACACTCTCTTACTTATCTAAAATCCATAACAATTGGTGGTTATTTTAGCCTTACGAAGGGTGAATTCAACAAATCAAAACGCCCCTTCCAATAAAGGGAAATCATATCATCGTTTTCTTTGCTGTACCTCTGTACTGGCCTCAACCACTTGTAGAAAGTTCCTTTAAATAGTGAGGCTTTAATGAAAGCAAAAATTCTTGGGGCAGCGTTAATTTGCACAATCGCTGCATTTAGTATCACAGGCTGTTCAGACAGCTATAAGGGTGACCGCTTTTTAATTGTTTATACCAATTTTTCAAAGTCACCTAACTTAGACGATATTTCCTCTACACCTGATGTTCAGCAATCTTTACGAGATGGGGGCCAAATCACTCTGCACACCTCGGTGGCTACAGAAATTGACCCAAAATACCCAACGGGCTACACGGCTATGCTTGAACGAGGGGATAGCTGGAGTTACAACGCCAGGGCTGCCATGCTCAGCTTCGTCACTCAGAAAGGATGGAAACTGCAACAAGTGGGGGATGGGAACCTTGTGCCCTATGTTTTTACTAAGCCAATTAAGTAGGGGGGCATTATGTCAGAACAAGAATTTGAATATAAACCAGTCACAGCCGCACCGCCAGAACCAGATTACGTCAAGAAGCTCACTAACGAACAAGCTCTTGTAGTTGAAGCTCGATTGGCGAACGAATCTAAAAGTACAGCGGTTGCTTATATTTTGTGGTTTTTCTTAGGTGGTCTTGCCATTCATTGCTTCTATTTGGGTAAAAACAAGATCGGCATAGTGCGTTTAGTGTTAAGTCTGATTGCGTGGTTCCAGTTCTTATACGGGTTTGGCGCGGCTCTGAATAACGATGACGGTAGTTCGATGGGTATCGGCCTACTTCTTTTCATCATTCTTGGGATTTGGTGGATTATTGATTTATTCATGATTCCGTCAACGATAAAAAAAACACGAGAAGCCCGACGTCAAGAAATCGCTAAAGAAATTATCACTATTAATGGGAGTAACAAATGAAAAAGTGGATTATCGGATTATTGCTTTTTGCTACCGGCCTGTCTTCCTATGCCCAAGAAGACAGAGGTTTCTGGATAAAGAATATTGACACTGGTTATTCTGGACAAGGCTACTGCACTTTAGTCTTTAGCCTTGATGCCGGCGCTGATCCATTCGATAATCCACTTGAGATAGATTTCCACTATATTAAGGGCAACAAAGTCATCGCGAAGTCCACTATGGATGTCCCTCCGTTCGGTCAAGCACACTCTAATCAAAAAATTCAGACGTATACGGAATGGCCTTGTGAAGATTTCACCGAATTGAAAATTGTTAATATTTGGGAAATTAAGAATGGGCGAAAAGTTCGCTTACCGCTTGATGTCGCTACACCTACCGACTATCAGCCAGCAAAGATTACTAAGTAATTTTCATCAAGCGAACTAATCGCTCAATCAAAGAATGGGAAAATAATTGGCCGCCATCGTGAACATGAGCGGCCAATTCGATATTTAGTTTCTGAAACACTCAAAATCAGGGATGAATTCCACAGTAGGGAATTTCATTTCAAGTCTGCGCTTATCCTGCTTAGGAATTGCTACAAAAAGAGGCGCATTGGGAAACCTAATCTTTAATGCCTTTATGACTGTCTCAAGCGCCCCTTTGTCTTTAAGCTCAACCTTAACAAAATCATCAAACTCTTCACTTAGGTACTTTTTGCAATCCTCTCCTACATACAAAATAAACTCACGATCTTCAGACAATGAACACCGATCAAATATCGGTTTGTGCTTGTCTCCAATCATTAGTTCAAACGTGTAGCCGCGCTTGTAATCAAACACTCTGACTTGAATGAGCTCTTTATTGCTCTGAATTGGTAGAAAATATGAATTTGTCATATAAAGTTAAATCCTTTTATGAAGTTAGGTTATTGATCTTCATAAATAAAATTTTTACCAATCAATTCATACCTACTGTGTACAACACAAACTTTCGATCTCCGAGAAACTATGTTTTATTCAATAGAACTCCTTTCTTCTGTGTTTTGAGAATTCTAAATCTGGTCTTTCATGACAAACAAAGAAAATCTCGATCATCTCTGAGTTAAAATTAGTGAGTTATCATCACCCGTTTTTTATCAGCAGAGTTGTGGAACATGTTGTCTGATACCAAAAAAATCCAGTTATGGTCTTTTCTAGAACTTCAGAGACTTTTTAGCAGTATTAGTAAAGAAGATGCTGTTGCAATTAATAAGTTGTTCCCTAAACGCATGGGATCAAAAGCAGCTAGCATAACTAACTTTAAACAAGGGGTTAGAGCTAAACCGTCAACTTATGATTGGCGTAGAGACAAAGAGGTTATTCTTCACCTTGCAACTCACCCAAAATATCTAATAGTTATTGCTGATTTGCTGATAGAAAGAACCTCTACCTTATCTACTGAAGAATTCCAAAAGTTTTATGCTAATGCACGCAATGATGCCTGGCGAGCCCCTAGAGCTATGGTTTTAAAAGCCATGGGCGAACTTGTTGAGTTTGAAGATTTTTACTTAAAAATTCAAGACATTCGGGAGTGCCTAGAACAAAACCAATGTGATTACGTTGTTAGGCCCATTACTAATGCAGAGACACAAGCTTTCAAAAAAATGGACGATAAGATGAAACTGGAGGAATGTCTAAAAATCTTGAAACAGGAGGAAGAGGAAGAACAAGAAGAAGAGGCAGAAAATGCCCAAACTCTAAGTTCTAGTCATGAAAAGCCTACTATGCCATCAACTGAGGAAGGTTCTATGTCGCTATCCGATAATCTTAAGCACACCCAATATTTAGGATATATCCGACTTCAAAACGGATCTTTTTATAATTTCTATCCGACCGCAATAGTCAGAAATAACGAAGTTTATTCAATCCCTGAAGAAACAGTTAAACATCAATTTCCCAGTTATGGAGCCTTCGCATTAGCTAAGTCACATTTCAGAAACTCTCTAACTAAAAACTTGATAGACAATTACTACTACCTGATTGCAATTGATGAAAGTGATTTAGAGAATAACCACAACGATGATTACGTGTATCGTCTTAGTGATTTTCAAAAGATAGTTCAAAGCGGTCGCTTCGAGCCTATTGAAAAAATTGGTGCTTACTTTGTTGTGTATCCGATTAATGCTAATGCTGCAATAAATGACTCAGAAATTGATTTAAATACCTCAATTTATGTTAGTTTTACACCAAACGCTGAAGAAGATGCCGCCCTAAACTACTCAAAACGCATTGATGTAGTTCTTTCTTATGGTGATAAATTTTTAGGCCCCACTCCTTTAATACAAGACGCAAAAGGACGATACTATGTAAATTTCCGAAGTGGTTCCAAAAATGGTGAAATAGAGTGCTTCGAAGGTAAGAACTTAAATCAACAACTCTATAGATCAATGATCTTTGTTCATGATGCGGATAATGGACAAAACTGTTACCGTGATATCCTGTTGACTCGGCGCTCGGGAGTTCAGAGAAGCGTTATTGATACCTACGACGATAAAACATTACTTAAACGCATAGCAGAACAAAGTAGACAATTTGATAAAAAAACGTTATCTCTAGTAATTGAGTGGCTAGACAAAACTGCATTAGATACCAATTTGTTAGGCTCTAATCTTGACATTCAGAAAAGCCGGAGAGACCGTTTAAAAGATATTATTAGCAATATCCAACTCAATGAATCTAATGTAGAGCAGTTTGCCAGTGTCATTACAAGTTGTTTATCTTTGGCGAAAGATGACGAAACTGGTTTCTTTGACAAATTAACCCTTCGCATTGCAAAAAACCCAACAGCTTTAGAAAATCTCAAAGAGTACAAAGCTATTCGTGATCAGATAGATGTTTTACTAAACGAAAAAAGTGGTTTAGAGCAGTCCATCTCTGTAAAACGTGAAGAATTATCCAAGATTGATGAAAAATACGAGAAGCAAAAGCAGGCAGAGCTAACTGAACAAGTCAATAAACTATTGCAACAACGAGATGAAGCAAAAACTCAACTTGATGATTTAATTAATAGCCAGAATGATGTAAAAAACTTAGCAGAAGTAAAACAAAAATTAAGCGATTTAAATGAATTAATCAGAAAGAAGCGTTGGAGTATTACGGACTATGAAAAAGAAATTGATAAGCTTAGCCACACGCTTATTGAGTCAGTAAAAGACGACAAAATTTCGAAATTAGCGTTTACGCCTGCTCTCGCTCATAAATTTTCGGAAGCAGCTGCTTTATGGGTTTCAAATAAAAAAGAGGACGAGCTTAGTAAAAAAGAAATCGTTTTAAATAAATTACAAATGTCTAACTTATCTAGTCAAGAACTAGTCGAATACTTATATTCAGCAACGTCCAAGCACCGTAATTACGATCGTAATACAATCCTGAACCTTTACATTTGCCTTGCTCAAGGCTTTTTAACCGTTTTTTCTGGGCAACCTGGCTGTGGTAAAACGAGTATTTGCAACATAATTTCCACAGTTTTAGGCTTAAATTCCTATGGATACAGGGCTGGTACGTCTTTAGATATCAATCGTTTCCTTCAAGTTTCAGTAGAACGAGGTTGGACCAGTAAGCGTGATTTCTTGGGATATTACAACCCCTTGAGCAAAACATTTGAAACACAAGATGCAAAGCGCCATGAGTGCTTCAAACTCCTTGACAGAGAAGCGAAACAAAACAGATTCACTCATCCCTTCATAATGCTGCTTGATGAAGCCAATTTGAGTCAAATGGAATACTACTGGGCTGACTTCATGAATATTTGTGACAACCAAGTTGGTATGGGTTCTATCCATCTTGGAGATGGCCATAGATATCTAGTCCCTAATACTCTTCGATTTTTGGCAACAATTAACAACGATCAAACCACAGAAATTCTCTCTCCTCGCTTGATTGACAGATCATGGGTTGTATCTTTACCTAAACCTATTTTTGATGATTATTCCGTTCTAACTTCCGAAGTAACAGAATGCAATCCAAATGACGATAGTATTGAATTAGTCAACTGGGAAACTTTTACTAAAATTTTTAGTCTCCCATTTGTCCGGGAAGATGTGAGCCGCTACGATGAAAAAATAAATACGATGATGAACTCGATCATCAAATTAGTTAAGGGATTAGGCATCAACGTATCTGCTCGCTCATACCGAGCCATGATGAACTATATTTATGTTGCAACTTATTGGTTTAAATCTGAGGATATGGGTTCTAGCTATACTCCTGCGATAGACTTCGCAGTAGCTCAAAAATTATTACCTTGCATCAGCTGTGTTGGGGCTCAATATGAAACACCTCTTAATGAACTATTAAACTTTTGTGAAACAAATAATTTAACCAAGTCCGCAGAGATCTTAACGGATATCATAACTCGCGGTGAGCGCGCCATGCATATGTACTCTTTCTTCTAATTGAAATACCATGGCTGCTCCAAAATTACGGTTATTACTTCACGGTCAAAAGTGTTTTGATTGCGAGTTGTCAACTCGAAGGAAAATGCTTACTGCTGAAGAAATCTTGAGGATTAACCGCTCAGTTATAGCTGACGGATGTTACACCTTTGAACTATTTGATTTCGATACGTCTGAACAAATTTCAATGAGTATTAACGGTGTCGATGTTATTACTAACAATTTAGTAAAGGACAATAAGCTTGAGCTAATCCCCACATATAGCTTTTTGTCAAAATATAACTTTGACAAGCCTTTTGCTGATTTTTTTGGATTCATTCAAATCGAAATTATCATTGGCAGCCAATCTTGGTTTTCTGAGTTTTTACAGATTTTACTGCCAGAGAATGAGTTCACTAATGATTTAAAAGCCATGGCACGTTATGTTGCTAATAACCAAGATGCTTTACTTGTAACGGACTCGCCGTCTCTGAGTTTCACTAACTCACCCAACCCAGATTCCGATCCACCTGATACGTTAGCCACTCTTAATAAAACATTGGAAACAATAATCCATGTGTATGAACGACATATTGGCTATTTTAAAGGACACGCAGAAACAAAACTCATCCAAATCCAGAAACGAGATAACTTTGAAAAAATTAAGAATTTCTCCGGTCATACACTGTCAAGTATTTTGCAAAATCCCGGTGAGTTAATACCAGTCACCTATTCAACTGGCTTAACTGATGGGTGGCATTATTATCAACCTCTTCATGCATTAGTTGCAGACAATGTCCAATCACGTGATACTTATGAAAACTCAGTAATTTTAAGTTTCTTGAGTCATATATCTCAAAAAATCATCCTTGTTTTAAATGATGTTCAGAATCTTTTAGATCAGGACCTTTATGAGTCTAAAATCCAAGGATACATTTCATCAATTGATGCAATTTGGACTTCACTTCATGGGCGTCTAAGCAACGAAATTGAACATTTGAAGAACATTAAAACAAAAATAGAACAACTTTTGGTAATTTATAGACGTCTTTTACCCGTTAAAGAAATGCAGATTACAAGTATGCCTCAGGCAAATCAGGTTTTCTTACGGGTCCCTACTTACCGACTATTTTTTGAACTTATCGGTCAATGGTTTTCTTTACCTCAATTTAATCTCAAAAATGAAATTCTAATTTTTACTTTTCTTCTCAATAGCAGACTCTACGAATACTTTGTACTTCTTAGTGAGATTAATGCGATTATCTCACAGGGTTTTAAACCTGTACGAAATAGTAAATTTGATTGGAGTCTCACAGAGAAAAATATCATTCCCGAAGATGACTTTTTTGCTAACACTTTTACATTTATAAAAGAAGACACAACAGTTACGCTTTATTTCCAACCTGTTGTGGGGGGCCATCAGCAAATCGATGACAACGGCGTCGAACTAAGACGGATCACGACCCTTAAATATAATTCGGAAGCCAGAGGTGGTTATTATTACAGACCTGATTACATCATTAAAGTTCAAAACAGTTCCTCGACTGAATATACTATTCTGGACGCTAAGTATTCAAAGTATGAAGTTGTTCGTTCACAATATGCAGCAGAATTAGCATTTAAGTATTTAATGAGTATTCGGTGCTGTAAAAATACTGATCAACTCAGGGGACTTCATGTTTATTACGGGAAACGCTCTCTTGCAAAGAACTCAGTCAAAAGCTTTTGGAATTTGCTTGATGATGACGTAGCCAATCAATCAAAACCATTCTTTACAACTGAAGGTAGATTTCCTATCTAACTAAAATTTTTTTTATCTTATCGAGATTTTATTCGTTTCACGTCCCTCTGCGGGACATTTGGAGATTTTGCAAAATACCTTAATAAGCAAAAATGTATAAAAGTGTTTATCAACATTAAAAACGAAAACGATGCCGATACCGAGGGCGCAACGTTAATGGATTTCGCAATAAGTCTCTAATTGGATAGGCTCGGTAATTCCTTGCAATCCTAGCTTGTTCAGCCTGCCATTCCTTGTACACAAACTTCATTATCGGCGAAAAGAAGTCCTTGCCAGCCAAAACGCTTTGAACAAAATCTTCTTTACTGATAAAAGCCGCTACAGCACTATCCGAGTATTGAGGGAATAGGCAACAAAGTTCTAAAGAACCAATTGACAAGGAATCTTCTAGCACCTGCAAATCTGGATGAGACGTAAAGTCAAAAAATATTGGCACTGGTAGCTTCAGCCACGTTTTATTGAAAACTTCATCAGCAAAATAAAACTCAAAGAAATTGGCTCTCTGTACAGGCCAATCAGGAATAAGGGCCATCTTCTTAAAATCATGAGAAGAAAATACTTTGATCAATTTCGGAAAATCAGTCTTCCTTCGGCAACCGTCAACAACCCAAAGAATGTGTTTATAAAAATTATTCCTGGACTGAAGTTCTTCAGGTTTGATGGCTGAATGTTGAAACTCAATTACCAAGCCATTTGGAGTCAACACATCAGCAACGTGCTTTTCTCCTGTCTGTTCATCGTACCTCGTTTGCTCTTGCCACGATTGAGGGAAGCGGCTCTTCCATTCTCTGTGCCACTCAGTTTCAGATTCCCACCAAGAATCGCAGTCTTTTCGGCTTAAATGAGCCCAATGGGCGTGCCTAAACTTGCCGCATCTTGCGACAACATCAGTTCCACAAAACGGACATTTTCCCTTTTGACCAGAAATTTCAGCTTTCGATAACACACCGTTGATGTACGCATTTAACATAAAACACCTAAAAATTGCCGATTTGATTAATGTTTTATAACAGCAATTACTTCAATATGTGATGTATGCGGTTTAACCTATCTATAAATGCAGTGGGGAGGTTGGGGAGAGGGGAGCCACCTCAAAGCCCCCTCCTCTTTAAACAGAAAAAAGTAAAAAAAAAAATATTTTTATTTCTACATTTTTACCTTTACTCCATAACCAGTCTCCCCACCTGTCCCAATCACGAAATGCTTAATGCCTTTTTTAGTTTATTAACATAAAAACCCTTCTTATCTATAGAGCGTTTACGCTCAGATTTAAGATCATAAGTAGCAAAAAATCTAGCTACAGCATCAGGAGAAAGACCTGCCCCTCCCCTTTCACATTTCCATCCCCAATCTTCATTTTCATTTAACAAGTTAACGATTTCCATAGTAGGTAAAAAATCTTCTTTAGTAGCAGAAACTATTTCTTTGATGTTTGAACACAGTCGATCCTTATGCTCATCACTACCAATTTTCAACTTTGTTAGCTCAGAAATACATTCCTGTGCCCATTCCAACAAAAGACCGTCTTTATCAACAGTTTTAGCTAAATTTGCAATAACAAAAATTCCTTTCCATATATTCCTCTGCCGTAGACTCTTTATGCCTTTAGGGCAATGGAGCTTGGAATGTGAATAGTGATACATCTTCTGAAATAATTCACCGAACTCAAGCTCTGCCTTTCGTAAATGACTTCGTAGCCTTTCCCAATCCTCCTTATCTTTATTAAGGGATAAGTCTTGGACTATTTCTTGATCATCTCTTACCTCAATATGCTTTAAGCGGATAACGATACTTCTCGTCAAAACGGTACTTTTTAGCTTATGAACGATATCAATTCCTGCGAACGCCTTATTTGAAAAAGTTTCGTACTGAACAACCTTTTTTTGATCATTTAGATCAGCCTTAAATGAACGACCACCGCGTTCGTATCCATCATTGATAATATCGGCGGCACCATACATCGCTTTGATGTTTGTATCAGTTTCGTCGATTAATAATGTCGGAGACGTGTTCCCTGTTAATACGCGCGGAATAATCGCTGATGTAACACTCGGCATATAACAACTTTTCCTAGTACAGAGCTGAAGAAGTTTTAACAACTGACTCTTCCCGCATTCGGGTTCAGGCGAATTAATTATTAAGTATGGAACACGTTCCACATAATCAACAAACCATGTTTGTAAAATCCAAAGTGTTAAAGCTTTCGATTCAATTTCAGAACATGAAATGTATTTCGTAATTGCTGCTTTAATAATTATTGCGAGCCTAGTTAGTGGTATGACTCGTTCAGCCGCAGTCGGAAGCGGCATTGATAAATCTTCGGCATGGAAATAGTTGTGAATGTGTTTTACCAATCCAACTTCAACAGCAAATTGTTTTGCAATTTTATTTATATCCGATTTCTTAGCATTGCTCGGTAATGCCGAGATAGCTTCAAGAAAATCTCGTGCAGATGCTGATTCATAACCTTCTAAGGCTTGTTTAATAATATTATTCATACAAAATTCCTTTCACAACGTAATAATCATTAAAATCAGTCGGACTATTCGTTGTGCGTGTTAGTTTTTTAAATAAAGCAATCTGTTCTTCTGAAAAAGACGGCGAAACAAAAGGCACGTTATTTAATAACGCAACAGATTTAGCCTCTGTTTCACCATGACCACAGTCACCCAAAACAATTATTTTTGCTTGGGGATAGTGCTTCTTTATCAATGGAACAATTGTTCGGAATCGAGTGCAACTCATAGCGGCAACTACTGGGAAACCCTCTACCTGAGTAACACTTAAAGCCGTAGCGACTCCTTCGGCGATTCCTATTACTTGATCGTTACTAAGCTCTTGAGTGGTAAAAAACGATTCTCCCAGTTTTCCTTTCAAGAAACGCTTTCTGCCTTCTTCATCAATTAATTGAGCAGAATGAAGATGGCCTCCAATATCAAGCAAAGGCACAAGAATAAAGCGATCCCCTACTAAACAATTCGTCAACTCTTTTGAATACAGATTATTTAAAGATTGACGACTTATTTCATAAAGTGGGTAGTTTTCATACTTACGTAGGTGTTTTGATTCGAGGTAAGAATGTTTCTTGATCGGTTTGGCTTTTTTCAGCAGTTTTTTGACTAACTTTGCATTACTTGATAAGGCTGGTACCTCCTCCCTTAAAGTCAAACAATTTTTCAAATATTTTTGTTTGTCTGCGTCTGACCAACGCCATTCAACACTGATACCATCACGAAAGCTGTACAGGTATCCGCCTCTAGCGTCTGCATAAACATTGAGACAAACAGAACGATTGCCTGTGCAAGAATCACAATGCATTAAACGAATATGTTTTCCTGGTTCTGGCAACTTTCCTTCAAATCGTGCTTCGATAGCTCTGCACGCATCAATTGGATTTTTAAAAACTGTTTTCATTTATTCTTCCATTAAAAAGTAAACAAAAAAGCAATCAACCCAAATTGAGCGATTGCACTTTTTATTTACGATTAAAAATTTGGTACTAAATGACTTCTGATATGAAAATGGTTGTGCTTTTATTCGATAGATTGAACCTCCTCAAACAAAGATTTTTATGAATTCTGATTTTTATTTACGGCATTGTGAAATCCAATCTTCGACTTCGTTTTTTGACCAAACCGTGATACCTTTTGAAAGATGAATAGGTTGCGGAAAATCTTTTTTCGTTTTAGTCCAACGCCATGCAGTGGCGCAGCTTATTGAAAGCATTAATGCGAGCTCTTTAACTCGAAGATATTTTTGTTCAGACATTGAGTGCTCCTATTAGATGTTAGAAACACTCGTTATTTACGGAAAGCAAAAAGCATCAAATTTCAATAAATTCCTACAGTTTTTTGGCTTTTTTGAATAAGCTCTTTTCTCTGAATTTACAAGAAGACTGCGTGCGTACGTTTGCTACATCTAGCGTTCACACGCTTGGTACAACTTGCCCTCTATTATCCAACCACACTTAATCACACTTAACTTGGTACAACTTATAACTCTTGTTTGGCTCATCTAGCGTTCACACGCTGGTAGATTTATCCTGTCGTCATTTTTGATTGTCTCTTAACTTTTGGAGGACGGGCTCCATCAAGTGCGCCTCGATACGTTTGTTTCGTAATCGTCTTTGATTTTCTCTCAACTGTTGGAGCATACGTTCCTGTCTTTGTGCTCGCCTGATGTAACTCTTCTTATCAGTCTCTTCCCAAATTCTACTAGCCGCTTTCTTGATAGGAGCTTCCTGTTCAATATGCTGATTCTTTTGATACCACTGTGGGCGAATTAATTCTTGAAATGTTCTAGCTTGACTAGTTGAACATCCGCTATTTACAAACCATTTTCGAATAACCTCTCTATTTGGGAGAGAGTTTTTATCAATATTTTCCCAATGCTCTTGATATGCTCTAGCAAGAACAATTATTAACTCATTTATCGGTACTCCATTCTTTTCTAGATATCTAAGCTTCCTTAGGACTTCATCTGGAGGGATATTTATTTCAAGCGGTTCTTTGAATCGAGTTTTTTTATTCATAACACGCCCCTTGGTAGGCAATAATCCGCCCAAGCCTGCATCATTTCTGCACGGCTCTTTAACGCTTGGTTGCGTTCATAAGCTCCATTGTAAGCATCATCAATTTTGTGGTGTAAACAAAGCTCTGCGATGGAAGCTGAGAAACGTTTGTCATTGCCTAATTCATCATCTTGCGCCCATGTTCTAAACGTGGCTCGTGCCAAACCGTGCGGCGTTGCTACCGCTGGCAATTCGTTCTTTGTCTTTTGTTTCGGATCAACAAAACCACTCTCCCCTTTTTCCAAAGCCTGCATATGTAATGCACGAATCACAACCTTGAGAGCCGCATCAGACAACTTGCCGTTACCCATTGGCGAAGGGAATATGTAGCGAGAATAACCCTGCGTTTGTACAGAACGGATTAACTCAATCGCTTGATCACTTAAAGGTACAATGTGATCACCATTCGCAGAGGCTTTCATCTTCTCCGCTGGAATAATCCATTGCTTCTTATCCCAATTAATTTCTTCCCATAATGCCTCTCTGGCATTGCCTGAGCGTGTTGCAGTTAAGATGGCAAATTGCAAGCAACGCGCGGCTATTCCCTCATACTGCATCAAAGCTTTCATAAAGCGCGGCATTTCACTAACAGCCAACATGGCGTGATGTCTCGGTTCTTGAATAATCCGCTTAGGTAGTAAATGCTGAAGAACTTGAGGATCGACAGGATTAGCACCATCAAAATAATCTTTAGCTTTTGCCCAAGAAAACATTTGGCGCAACATTTGACGTGTTTTAGCCGCTACCGCTCGGTGCTGCAGCCAGAGCGGCTGCAATACTTCTGCGATCTGCTGAGGGGTGACTTCACTTATAACTCTCTTACCTATGATGGGCAGAATGTAGCGACCTAGACGGCTGAAGAATAAATCACGATCTTTTACAGACCAATCAGAAAAGGTGTCTTTGTATTGAATAAATAAGTCAGCTAGTTTGGATACAGTAATTGCCGCTCGTTCTTGACGAACGGCTTCTTCTCTTTGCTTCTGCAAAGTTTCTTCACGCAACAGCAAAGGATCAATCCCTTCACTAATTTGCATCCTATATTCAGCCGCTTGCTCACGGGCACGCTTTAGTGAGCAGACGCTATAAGAACCGATCGTGATTTCTCGACGAGTTTTAGTAACAGGAGAGGTGTAACGGAAGAAGAAAGTTTTCTGAAAATTTTTGATTCGCAATGCTAATCCGACAACTCCACCAACGAAATAAACTCCGTCCTCTTTGAGTCTGCGAACTTGCAAATCGGATAATGTGGTAGCGACTTTCGGCATATGGCCCTCCCACCAAAAAGAACCCTATACCTTCATTTTAGTGGTAGCCCACCAATACTTCCACCAAAAAACTTGCGATTTAGTGATAATGGATGAGACTGCCTGAGACATGAATTATTTGATTTTTCAAGCAGATACAAAAAATCTCATACTGCCTGAGACGGTATGAGATGATGGTTTGGCGTCCCCACGGGGATTCGAACCCCGGTACCGACCGTGAAAGGGTCGTGTCCTAGGCCTCTAGACGATGGAGACGCAAATCATTTTTTGGTGGAGGTAAGCGGATTCGAACCGCTGACCCCTTGCATGCCATGCAAGTGCTCTACCAACTGAGCTATACCCCCGAAAGAGTTTTGCATTTTATAGAGCCCTTAATAAAAAATCAAGGGCTTATTAAAAAATTTTTAAAGTGTGCCCATGTAAGTAATGATCACCGCATTGATTAGGTCAATGAGGAAAGCACCGACGAGGCTAACAATTAACCAAGCACGCGCATTGGATCCATATTTTTCCGACAAAGCCTGCATCACCGCCAATCCGTTTGCGGTTGACCCCATTGAAAACCCGACTCCGCCGACGCTGAGCATCACGGTGTCATAATTCTTTCCAAAAAGCAGGAAAATGAAAAACCACGAAAAGATTAGTACAAGAACGGCCTGGGCAAGCAAAATCACCAACATCGGAATGGCTAGGTTTACTAATTCGGCTAACTTCAAACTATTAACCGCCATCGTCACAAAAAGCACCAGACTAATATCGGCTACTGCATTAAGACCGACACCGTCAATCCTAAGACTTTTCGTACAATCCATCAGATTGCGCACAATCGCAGCCACAATCATTGAACCGATATAAGCCGGCAAAGTGATAAATTGTCCTAAAAACTCAGAGACAATACTTCCCAAAGCCATACAGACCGCTACCAAGCCCCCAGCTTTCATCAATTCGTCAGTGAAAGATGGTTTATGTCCGGCTTCTTTTGCTACGATGTCAGCTTGCAAATCACTGGGAATATGCAAAGACGGTTCAGGCTCGCTAACTGGCTGCGGCGTATGGATTTTATAGCGTCTGATCAGCCACTCACCAAACGGACCGCCCAAAATTAATGCTGCAGCCATTCCAAAAGTTGCAGACGTAATAGCAACGGCTGTCGCACCCGTAATACCATAGGTTTGCTCAAAATATGGACCAAATGCAGCAGATGTACCAAGCCCTCCCATCATGGAAACTGCGCCGGTTAAAATCCCATAATGTTTATCCAACCCCATCAAAGCAGCTAAAGACATCCCTAAAACGTTTTGCAAAACAGCCAAAACAGAGACCGACACCAAAAAACCAACCAAAAGCTTTCCACCTTGTTTTACAACTTTAATGCTCGCCATCATGCCAATCGTTGTAAAAAAGGCAAGCATCAATAAGGTCTGCAAAGTTGAATCAAAATGGACAACCAAAATCTCCGATCCCTGAAGAATCGACAAAATAATGGCTAAAATCATGCCGCCGACAACTGGGCTCGGCATAGAAAGGCGCTCCAGAAGAGAAACCTTGCTTTTCACCCAAACTCCAAGATAGTAGGTCACTACCGCCAAAGCCAGGTTTTGAATCATATTAATGTTGAGAATCCACAGACCGTCCTTTAACTCAAAGTCCATTTTGACCCCCATTGTTAATTTAAAAACAATATATTGATTTAAGACAATAGCTCGAGTTCGATTGATGAAAAAGCCAAAGTGTGGGAGAAAGTACTTAGAGGAAGAGGAATTACTGAATTAATTTTTGAAGTTCTGAGGGAAATACCGTAGGAACTTGAGAAAAAGAGACCTAGTTGAACATTTTAATTTCTGTTGACAGCTCTTTAATCATCAAAAAATAAATAATGATTATGACATTAACTCATAATGTTGGCGCTTGAATCATTGTTTCGACACAATGTCGCAGGTGGATTAGTTGAATCATTTAAGCAATGAAAACCGACCCTTGAGAACCTCTGATCTGACGACTGAGGTTCATTTTTTTGCCCTGCGCAAATACAACTGACAGATTCTTCATAGGAGGATGCAGACAGAACTGCATCCTCCTTTAATTTCAAAGTTAGACCACAAAGCGAGGCGCCACCGGTTCTCCGGGATCCACGACTAGTGTCTGGATACCTTTTCCTTTAACGAACTCTTCACCGTACTGCGTACAGATAACCGTCCCGTTTGTACCGTAGACATGACCATTCTTAAACACAGTCTTACCCTTGACAAAAGTAGCTACTGGTTTTTGCGCATCATAGTCATAAATCGTTATATCAGCATCTGCCCCTACGCTCAAATGGCCCTTACTCTTCAGCCGCAGCATACGAGCGGGATTTAGCGAAGTCTTAGCAGCAAATTCTGACAAAGTCAGAATGCCTAACTTCACAAGAGAGAGCCCTTGTTGCAGGATCACATTACGCGGAATGCAGCCGCCATCGGTGGATATCGCATCAACCACAAAGCTGCCGTCAGGGCGTTTTGCTTGAGCTAACCACACACGAGGAAGCGGGGGATTAACGTTAAAGGATCCGCCCACATCGGTGTTATTTTCTTTCCAAAGCTTCAGCCCTTCTTCACCTGTCACGAGGTCAGAGTAGCCGCCCGCATCATAAACCGCCCAAACCTTGTTAGCCTTAAATGCCGCTTCAATACCCTCACGATCATCTGTAAAGCCAAACCGCTTCAAGCAGTTGCCCGTTACCTTGGACTGCACTTTGCCATTTTCGAAACAAGTCAGGCGCGTTCCGTTGCGCGGAGAGATATAACTTTCGCAATGAATATGATCATTAGCTAAAAGTAAGTCAATTGCCTCCTTGGTTTCTTCCAATTCAGGACGAATGGCTCCGCGGCAGTAAGCGTTAATGTGGGCCAAGTGCAAGAAATTGCCTTGGCTCAACTCGACAGCTTCACGCATACCTTCAATGTTAGAGCCATGTTCACTTGTACCTGCATGCCAAGCGATGTAGGCTCCGTGTTGCAATGCGGTTTTAATTAGTAAAGAAGATACTGCGGGCTTTAACGGATAATGTCCGCCCAAAAGCTTCACGCCCAAAGCACCTTCCTTCATGGACTGATCAATAAGCGCATCCATTTCTGCTTTAGAAGGTTCATTGGTCTTAAAGGTAAACGGAGGCGAGGCAAACTGAAGAATGGCGCAGTTAATACCTGCTCCATAAATTGGAATATTCTTTAAAACATTATCTAAGGGACCTGCCATATCCAAAGCCGTAGTCACACCGGCCATAGCTAGCATCTTAAAACCAAAAGGAGAGCCCCACATTTCACCTAGGTGCACGTGACTGTCCACTATACCGGGCTGAAGCACTTTACCGGCATAATCCTCGACTACTCGGGCAGCGCCCCCGGGGAGATCCACTCCCACCTCAGCAATCTGGCCGTTTTCAATTGCCACATCTCTGACCGCCTCAATGCGATTTAGCGGGTCAACAACTGTGGCGCCTTTCAATAGCAGATCCCACATAAAACTCTCCTTATTCAAGAAACCAAACAACAGAACGAGCTGCCATACTTTTTAAGTCTAACGCTAAACAGATTAACGAAATCCAACTCAAATCAAAAATACAGAGAAAATGCTTTGTCAGAAGGAAAAATATTTGATGCTCTATACGCTACGAGCTAATTTTCAGGCATACTTTTCCCATCAAAAATTATCCTGCAGACAACTTCAGAATCCCTTGTCTGCTCTCTGTCTCGTTGAGTTTTACTCATTGAGACTGTGTGGGTTTTGTTTTTGTTTTTTTCTTTTATCTTTTGGAGAGTCTCATGAAATCTGATATCGAAATCGCCCAAGAGGCGAAATTGATTCGCATTGATGACTTAGCTCACAGTGCCGGCTTGTCCGACGATGAGTTTGAACCCTATGGACGTGACAAGGCCAAAGTTTGCCTACACAAAGACCGTAAGCCTCACGGTAAACTTATTTTGGTCACGGCCACTTCCGGCATGCCTGCTGGTTCCGGCAAAACCACAACATCTATCGCACTAACTCAAGGTTTAAAACGCTTGGGTGAAAAAGCTGTTGTTGCACTGCGCGAGCCCTCGCTCGGACCCTGCTTTGGTATGAAAGGCGGAGCCGCCGGCGGCGGATACTCCCAAGTACTTCCGATGGAATCCATTAACCTGCACTTTACAGGTGACTTCCACGCAATCACTGCTGCCAATAACCTTTTGGCCGCTATGATTGACAATGCCCGCCATCAAAGACAAGTGGATTTAAAGACAGTCATTTGGCGTCGTGTTTTGGACGTCAATGATCGCATGCTGCGCAATATCATCACAGGGTTGGGCGGTCCTGCAAACGGCATTCCGACCGAAACCGGTTTTGATATCACTGTTGCCAGCGAACTTATGGCTGTGTTGTGCCTAGCAAACGACCTTGATGACCTACGTGCCCGCATCGATCGTCTTGTTATCGGCATCAAACGCGACGGCTCGGCC
>OJMM01000329.1_pt1 | contig 32467 bp, 19 predicted proteins | sample 1597231 | NCBI WGS metagenome assembly OJMM01 (sample SAMEA2452128, study PRJEB22498) | human gut metagenome | reverse complement strand
AGACAGGACTCACCGCATCGGCAGGGATCAGCTATTGCAAGTTTCTCGCCAAGGTGGCTTCCGACTATCGCAAACCCGACGGCATCTGCACCATTCACCCCGACAAGGCTCTCGACTTTATCTCTCAACTGCCCGTGGAAGATTTTTGGGGCGTAGGCAAGAAGACTCTGCAGAAGATGCACTACATGGGCATTTACCGCGGAGCCGACCTGCGTAAGGTTTCAGAACAGCATCTCGTCGAGGTTTTTGGCAAGGCTGGTCATGTCTTCTACCATTTTGCACGTGGCATCGACAATCGCCCCGTCGTTACGTATCGCGAAAGGAAGTCTGTGGGATGCGAACAGACTTTCTTAGAGGATATATACACTCCCTCTGCCGTCATCATACAACTCTATCACACCGTCCTGGAGTTGCTTATCCGCATAGCCCGCAGCGAGTTCGAAGGCCGCACCCTCACCCTGAAAATCAAGTTTGCCGACTTTACCCAGATAACAAGAAGCATCTCGCAAGACAAGATTCTGAAGAGCAAGGCCGACATACTGCCTCTCTCCAAACTTCTGCTCAAGCAGGTGGAGTATTCCTCCGTCCACCCCATCCGCCTCATAGGCCTCTCAGTGAGCAATGCCACAAGCGAAGAAGCCAAGAAAGAAGACCGTGAGAACAGCACCCACAAACCCGAGTACAAGGAACTGGAATTGGAATTCGAGGAATGGGATGAGTAGTTCTCCGTATTGATTGAAGTCCATTCAGGAGTCTGCTCCTAACTTTCCGAATATGAGTTCATGTAGCTGTATTTTATCATTCTCATTTTCGTAAATGGGGAAGATTCCCCAAAAAACGAAAAAGGCCCATCCCCCAAAAAGGGAGATGAGCCTCGCAAAGTTATGGTGTTTTGAAAAAACGATGTGTCTGATCTACTTTCTCAATTAATACTGACTGATCTTCAGGTTGCTAATCTTGACGTTGGCGCCATTATAGCTATTGATACTCCAACAGTTCTTCTGAATACCATAGATGCGGTTGGTATAGCTGCAAACATCATTGATGTACATCACACAGATACTGTTGTCGGTGTAGATGGTGATGTTGTACACATTGTCGGCAGGACGGGCAAACACGTAGCCATCAATTCCAGCAATGAAGCCCTTACCCTCTACGCCTTGCTCCTCAAAGTTTACCTTGCGGTTGTTCTCATTCTCTGGGTTGACAACCATGGTGTAATACTTCTTAGAGTCAGAGCCACGAACCATAGAGATACCAAACTTATCCCATTCGTTGGAAGTGGTGACGGTGAAGCTGATCTTGTTGTGATTGCCCAGGCGGCTCAATAACATATAGGCATTGTCGCCCGAAAGAATAGTGTCTTTGATAACTTCGCCTTTTTCATCACGAATAAGATTACCTTCTGCATCTTTTCTTTCAACTACACTCATGCCATTCTGATCCTTTACCTCAACCTCGCACACCTTATTATATTTATTGCTGATAGCTTCCACTTCACCGAGGGTCAGCGTACCATCCTCGTGCTGGATGAGCTTATAGCAAACCAAGTTGCCAGCCCACTCTGGCTCTGCAGGAGAAGCACCCACAGCAGTATTGTCCTTACCACTTCGGGTAGGACACCAGCCCCACAGATAGCGGTTGGTACCATCGCTGGCAGTCTTGCCGGCATAAAGACCACGGCTGTCGAGGAAGCCCTCGTGAGCATCAGGCCATCTTGCCACATCGTTGGCGGTACAAGCCTTCAACTCGTCAAGTGTTCTTCCCTTAAAATACTGCACTCTGCGTACAGCATGATGAATCTCGCTATACACCAAGTACCAATAGTCGCCCATTTTGAAGAGGTCTGGACACTCGTAGAAACGATCCCACATCATGGTCATGAACACACCATTGTCAGTCCAGTTCTTCAAGTCATCAGATACGAACTCAGCTAAGCTACCCTTGCCACCCTTCTTGGTAGAAATGAGCATGTGGAACTTGCCATCATCACCCTTAAACACAAATGGGTCGCGGAAGTCGTTCTTATCGTAGCCGAAGTCCTGACCTTTGAGCAAGAACGTACGGTCCTTGGTCCAGGTCTTGAAATCAGCAGAAGTTGCTACCATCACAACCTGTGCGCTCTCGTCACCTGTAGGCTTATACTTATTACCTGTATAGAATGTATAGTAAAGCTTGCTTGCCTCATCGTAGATGGTAGAACCAGTACCGATGGCAGCATCCTGCGACTTCAGGGTGCCACAAGAAACCAACTCGCCCAAAGCAGTATAGTGGGCAGCATCCTTGGTACTTACACCCCAGATGGGGTGGTAAGTTCCTTCAGGATTAGGACGGAAGTCCTGCAGATACAACACCTTGAAATCGCCAGCCACTGGATCGAAGAAAGGCATAGGGTCGCCTACATAGCCCACAGCAGGCTTGTAATAAGTATCCTGTGCTGCAGCATCGGATGAGTTGAAATAAGTAGTGGTAGACCAGTCCTTCTGCTCGGGGGCAGCATCGCTGTCGCTGCATGAAGCGAGAGGCAAAGCGAGGCATGACGCCAATATTATAGAATTTATCATTGTCTTCATTTTTGTTTATTGTTAATGGTTCATAAGATAATTAAATGCATTCTTGGTCATGATGGCCACATTAGCATGGAACTTCTCTGTGAAAGGACCTACGCTGTACCAGTCGTAGCAACCAGAACCTATACAGAGGGTCTTACCTGAATTCTCTTTGGCAGGATACTCCCATACCACGACAGCACCGTCACCACCGTAACCCAGGTCGATGGCACCAGTCTTCTCTCTCCATACGGCATAATTGTCAAAACCACCCCAGTCGACTCCAATATGCCATTGAGCAGTAGAGTTGGTGATGCGGTAGTTGGCATCAGTAGTGTATACACTGTTGGCGTCATCACCTTTCACCAGTCCCTGATAGAGGGCGTGGTCGGAATGAGAACCTGCGGCATCATTGCCCATTTTGAAGTCCCAAGGACCTCCACAAGTTTCGGCGTCATTTTCCACTTGTCCCCAGCAGTTGTTTGGTACCAATCCATTATTGTCGATACCCAACTCGCCTGGCATATTGGTAGCGTAACGTGTGAAGAGGAAGGAGCCACCAGCTTTGTAGTAGTCTCTCAGCACAGCCTGTGCGGCAATAGCCTCAGGAGCAGCCTGCTCGAATTTCGCCTTACCGTCCACTCCACCGTCTTTGTGGAAGTGCCACCATATCACCTTACACTCGCTCAAGTCTACATTGCCATTCTTGATATCAGTAAACGAAGCATAGATAGAGTTGTCCACATTCGCGAGCATCCACTCGCAGGCAGCCTTCTCCTCAGGCACCAGCTCGTCCATCGTCAGAGCCAAGCTTGCGAATACAGCAGTAGGCTTGCCTATCTGATTGACGGTTACAGTGTAGGTGCTTGTAGCCGTATTGTTGGTTACGGTATAGGCCACAGGATTCGTGAAGTCGACTGGTGCACCCGAAACAGGTGCGACAGTAGCATTCTCGCTCACCTTGATAGAAGGTATCAGCTTGGTGATGTCCACCGTCTGTGGTACATTAATGGTAATGGTCTTGTTGCTCTCGTTGATGGCTCCTGTATAGATACCATTCACCTTGAAAGAGAGAATCTTTGCCTCATCGCGCTTGGCAACGAGAGTCCAGTCGAGGAACACATCGCCATTCTTCACGCGCAAGGTCTGTGCAAGGAGCATATTCATCTTGTCGCCCACCTTGGCATCACACACAGCACCATCGCTGAGTGTGAGTTTGCTCAAGGTCATCTGACTGATGTCGTAGGTCTCTGGCACACGTACGGTAATGGTACGTGCAGCCTTGTCTACAGTTCCTTCATAATCATCGAGTGCCAACTCTGTAACAGAGCAGCCTCCTGTGAGCTGCAGGTCGGACACATTGTCCTCGCTGCAGGCTGTGAGGGCAAGAATGCCCATCAATAGATATAATAACTTTTTCATATTACCATTCTCCTATGTTCTGTGTATAATGTCCGTCGGATGCCGCTACCTGTGAGAAAGGTATTGGCAGATATTCATTCTTGTCGGCTGTAAAGTGAGCATCTCCATAGATAGAGCAGTTGTTGGTCTCCTCAGCAAAGTACTTGTTGAGCACCTTCTCTGCCTCACCCCATCTCACGAGGTCGAAGAAGCGCTCACTCTCCATACCCATCTCCAAACGACGCTCCATCTTCACAATCTTCAGAGCATCTTCCTGGCTGTAAGAACCATTATAGGTAGAGATATTGAACTTCACGCCATAGTCGGAAGGATAATTGGCTATCATACCTGTACTCTGCTTGGCACGCAGGCGAATCTTGTTGACCAGCTTGATGGCCTCGCCTGTCTCGTTGAGCTGCGCATAAGCCTCAGCACGCTCCAGGAGTACGTCGGCATAACGGAACACGATGCGGTTCATCGGTGTGCCCCACCAAGAACCCTTTACCAGGTAACCACAGTCGGGATCTACATTCTGCTTCAAGGTTACATAATAACCATAAAGACCATTCGAACGGCTCCATGTGGAGCTGGCGTCCATCATGTACTTGCTGTTGAACTCGTATGGAAGACCCGTCAGACCTACAGTGAGGAACAGACGTGGGTCAGCATCCTGTGTCAAGTCGTAGTCCTTATTATTAAAGGTGTCGATGAAAGGATGACCATCAGCATCGGTACGATAAGCATTTACCAAATTCTGGCTGGGCTTGTAGAAGTCGCAACCTCCATCGGTAACACCAGGGATATTAGGCACGATAAGACCGTAGCTCCAGTTCAGATTACCATACTTGGTACCGTCGTTGATAGAATACTGCATGGCCCAGATGCTCTCTACACCATTCTCGTACTGTGTCTCAGGACGGAAGTTGTTGTGGAAGTCGGGCTCGAGGTCGAAACCACCTGCGCTATAGATGTCAGGATTGCTGTACTCGATGACCTTCAGCAAGTCTTCTCTGTTGATGCTGGTCACCTGATTGGATGCAGCATCGTCCTGGCGGTAAGCCTTATAGAGATAAACCTTGGTGAGGAAGGCTGCAGCTGCTGCCTTGGAAGGACGACCCTTATCGGTCTGCTTCACAGGAAGCACACTATAGGCATACTCCACATCGTTGATAATTTGCTGCCAACCCTCATCGTTGTTGAACTCAGTGTTGGAAAGGGTATTGTAGTCTTCCTGCTTCAGGTTGGCATCCATGATGAAAGGAATGTTCTTGTAGAGACGCTTCAACAGGAAGTGGGCGTAGGCACGCAAGAACTTCATCTCGCCTAAACGCTGATCCTTGAGCTGATAGCTGTCGCTGGTGGTCTCAAGCACAGAGATGGCTGAGTTGACACGTGAGATACAGTTGTAAAGGCGCACCCACATATCGTTGATATTCCAGTTGGTGGTAAGCACACCCTGCTCTATCTCCAACTGATGGAATACGTCACCATCACTGGTTCCGTTGCCACCCTTATAGGCATCATCGCTGCGAACATCGAAGTTCCACATCGAGAAGGAAGAGTTGACATCTTCGGCTGTTGTGAAGACAGCGTAAGCCGAGATAACAAGATTATCCACATTGCTTGGCTCCTTCACCATATCGCTGTCGAGCACGCCCTGCGGTTTCTGGTCATCCAAGAAGTCAGAACAACTTGTCGTACCCACCAAAGCAAGAACGGTAAGGACTGAATATAATATCTTTTTCATATATTTTGACTCTTTTAGAATGTTACGTTAAGACCAAATGTAATGTTAAGTGGTATAGGATATCCATAGTTTGGATTCTCAGGATCTACACCAGTAAAGCTACTGCTCTTGATGGTGAACAGGTTCTGTGCGCTGACATACATACGCAGACGTTGCATAGATAGCTTAGAGACTATGTTCTGTGGCAAATTGTAACCCAACTGGATAGTGCGCAGTTTCAGATAACTGCCATTCTCTACCCAATAAGTAGATACACGTTTCTCGTTATTATTGTCGGAAAGGGTAACTGCAGGAATATTGCTGGATGGATTGTCCACACACCATGCATTCAACAGACGATGTCCCTTGTTCAAGAAGCCGATGTTAAGACCAGCCCAGATGTCGGTCTCACGCTTCAGGTCAGAGATGATGTCTACACCCTGCACACCCTGGAAGAAAGCTGTGAAGTCGAAGTTCTTGTACTCCAAGTAGATGTTGAAACCATAAGTGAAGTCGGGCACCGGATCGTAAATCCAAGTCTGGTCAAGCTCAGTAATCTTACCATCATGGACGAGGTCTCTCCAGCGCATACGTCCAAGACCAGCACCTTCTTGAGTGGCATGGTTATCGATTTCTTCCTGGCTCTTGAAGATACCATCGCATACATATCCTACCTGTGCACCCATAGGATGACCGACAACACTCTTCACGCCATTACCACCAAAGGTACCATTAGCTGCTACAGTAGTAGGCAGTGCTGTAATTTCGTTGCGATAAGAAGAGATATTGGCTGTGATGTCATACTTCAGACCGAAGTTGGTCTTGTTGCGATAACCGATGTTGAACTCGAAACCGCGGTTCTCCATCTCGCCTGCATTAATCCATTGTGAGCTTCCCTCACCCATAACGGCGATACCTGGCATATAAACCAAGATGTCCTTGGTCTTCTTGAAGTACCAGTCGAAGTTACCATAGAGTGTATTGCCAAAGAAGGCGAAGTCGAGACCCAAGTCGGTCTGTGTGGTTGTCTCCCACTTGATGTCGTCGTTACCAATCTGGTTGCGCTTAAAACCTGAAGGCAATGTGCTTCCGCCATTGGTTCCTGCGATATCGTAAGAGGTACCATAGCTCTGACCACCATTCTCGCTCACTCCATAGTTGCTAACAAAGATGGTATAGCGAGCCAAATTGTCGATTTCCTGGTTACCAGTCTGTCCCCAAGAAGCACGTATCTTCAAATCGTCAATCCAAGAAGCCTTCTTCAGGAAGTTCTCCTGATTGATACGCCAGCCTGCAGATACAGATGGGAAGGTGGCATAACGGTTGTTCTTACCGAAACGAGAGCTACCGTCACGACGGATGGTGAACGAAGCCATATATTTGTCGGCATAGTTGTAGTTGGCCTTACCGAAGAAAGACACGAGCGAATAGCCAGATCCTCCACCGTAAGCCTGTGCTCCGGTAGTACCTGCATCAGGCCACATATAATCGGGGTTGAGTACTGCGAAACCTTCCTTGTAACCAGAGAAGTAGATGTCGTCCTGACGATTAAGCTCCATACCTGCCATGAGGTCGAAGCGATGCTGACCTATCTCCTTATTATATGTAGCCACAGCATTCCACATCCACTTGGTCCAGTGTTCTTGCTTGGCCTCTACTGCATTCTTGTCGTTAGCCACATTTCCTTCGGTAATAGGATAAGTAAAGAATCGCTGCTGCTTCTGTGAGTAATCGAGACCAAAGGTGGAACGGATGTTAAAGCCCTTGAAGAGGTTGAGGTTTACATAAGCATCACCAAACATACGCCAGTAGGTATAACGGTTGTCCTTGTTGCGTTCCAACACTGCTACAGGGTTATTACGGTCTGGATAACCTCCTACAGGACCTGCATAGTTGCCATCCTCAGTATAGATAGGCAGAGATGGATTGAACTGCAACACATTCTGCAAGAAGCCACCAGGAGCTGCAACCTCAGAAGTACGGTTGACGGTGAAGTGCTCGCCTACAGTAAGACAATTATTCTTCAAGAGTTTGTACTCTGTATTCATACGAGCTGAGAAGCGGTTGAAATCAGAATGTTTGATAATTCCCAAGTTCTTGTAGTAACCCAAAGAGAAGAAGCTGCTACCCTTGTCTGAACCCTTACTAACAGATACGTTATACTGCTGTACTACACCTGTGCGAGTTGTCTCATCAAACCAATCAGTATCAGCAGCAGGTGTTGTACCCGCATCGTCGAGATACTTCTTCATACTGATGCCGTTGAGCACAGGGTTGCCCTGCTCGTTATAGCTCCAGTCGTAGCTGTAGCCCAGACCATTGGTGTTAGGATCCATACCATCGTTCATATAGGCACGCCACATCACCTGACCAAACTCCTTTGCATTGAGGACATCCATCTTATGAGCGTAAGTAGAAATCGAGATAGAACCATCGAAGTCGACCTTCACCTTGCCCTCCTTACCCTTCTTGGTAGTGATGATGATGACACCATTAGCAGCACGGCTACCATAGATAGAAGCCGAAGCAGCATCCTTGAGCACCTGAATGCTCTCGATGTCATTACCATTGAGTTCGTGCATACCAGACTTGGTTGGCACACCATCAACAATATAAAGAGGATCATTGTTGTTCAGCGTACCGATACCACGAATACGTACGGTGGCAGTTCCTGAAGGAGAACCGTCAGCTGTAATATTCATACCAGGAACGCGGCCCTGAAGAGCCTTGATAGGGTTGTTCTCGTTCTGCTTGGCTATCTCGTCAACGCTGACTACCGAGATGGCACCTGTCAGGTCGGCCTTGCGCTGAGTGGTATAACCAGTAACAACTACCTCGTTGAGCAACTTGGCATCTTCTTCGAGAACGATGCGCAGACCCTTGGCAGCCTTCACCACCTGAGTCTTATACCCCATAAAAGAGATAGAAAGTTTAGAACCGGACTGAACCTGCACCGTAAAGTTACCATCAATATCAGTAACAGTACCTGCATTTCCTTGTCCCCCCACTACGGTGACAGTGGCACCAATAACTGGTTCTCCACTGTTGTCGGTAACATTTCCACTTGCCTCTTCGACCTGGGCGAATGATACCGCACTGACGAGCAACAAGCATATGCTCATCAAGAGAGTTTTCATTTTCTCCATGTAAATAAAGGTTTTGTTAATAGTAATTCTATTTATTGTTTATTCAAATTTCTGGCAGCAAAGATAGCAAATCTCTTATTAACAACAGAGAAAAATTCGTTCATCACATGGCAATTATGTTACATGCAACAATTTTTATAGTATTTCGTTCATTTATATGACTTCTGTTTTACAGGGTGTTAGAATAATCAGCACAAGTTGGAATAATGGTAGGAAACAATTCTTTCAAGTTCCAACAAGATTCTGGAGAGCATATAAAGGATAAATATCTATGACACAATCCCCCTTTGTGAATCGTCCAAAATTTTCGAGCGAAGTACGAACAGCATGCGTGATGCCTTTCGCTTCGACAAAAGAATAAAGACTCTTCATGCCTCCTTTTACTTCAGCTTTGACCTCGATGGGTAAGATTTTCATATCCTTTGCCAGAATGTAATCGACTTCTGCCAAGGCTCCTCTGGCCTCACGCATCCAGAAATAAAGAGAAGGAACATTATCAGGTTGTTGGTTCTTGATGATTTCCAATCCTGCCACCATCTCCGTGATGTGCCCTTTGTTGACAAGGTCAGCTGCATTGCCTATCAATATATCTTCTGATATGGAGGTGATATTGCCGAAATCCATACCCAAGATGGCAAGCAACAATCCACTGTCTAAGAATAGGTATTTTACGCAATTTTCATCAGCCTCTGCACCTAAAGGAAATCCGTTGGCAGCCGTATTGCATACTGGGACGAGCAATCCGGCAAGCGTGAGCAAACTCAGAGCTTCCTTTATTTGGTACGACCTGAAATCACGAGACACCTGACTATATACAAACTTGCCTCCTATCTGGTGTGCGGCACTATGTAAGGTCTGACGCAACAGAGTGGTATTGGCACGTTTCTTATATTTTGCAAAATCCACCTCGTAAGTATATGCGATTTCCTTTTGCACAGCCTGACATTCCACGTAACTATGGGTATCAACCCATGTACTTACAGATTCCGGCATTCCGCCTACCATCAAATAGGTACGGAACAAGGAAACCAACTGTTCATGCAAAGCGGATAATAAAGGTTTCTCTGGAGAAGCTTCTCGCTTATATTTCTGTAATGAAAACATGCCAAGAGCATTCAGAAATTCATCGAATGACATGGGATACATAAACATGGAATGGATTCTACCTACACCGAAAGTAGGGATTTCGCTGAGTGCAAACTCTAAGAGAGAACCTGCAGCTATCACATGCAGCCCAGGCATGTCTTCCCAGAAAAAGCGCAAAGAAGAAATGGCTTCCTGGCACATCTGAATCTCATCGAAAAAAAGCAAAGTCTTTCCTGGAACAATAGGTTCACCTGTTATCGACTTAATCATCTCTACAATATGCTTTGCATCTCGATCGCCTTTGAATATCTCAAGGTATGCAGGCTTGCGTTCAAAGTTGATTTCAACAAAATAGTCAAACTGTTTCGCCAAGTGGCGAACGGAAGAAGATTTGCCTACCTGTCTGGCTCCTCGGAGTAAAAGAGGCTTGTGGCGTGTGCTATTTTTCCACGCCATTAATGATTCATCTATCTGTCTGCTAAAGTATTTCTTGTCTTCCATTTTTGCCAACTTTGATTGATTACTTTTATCTTTTATGACTATACCGCTGCAAAGATAACTATTTTTACGTGATAATCAATGCTTTAGATGCTAAAAATGCTAAAAAGCAAAGATATAATCAATCGTTTTTTGACAAAAGTCAAAGATATAGCATGCTTTTTTTTGACGAAAGTCAAAGATATGTCTGTTCATGTATCTTATCCCAAAAGACTATTGTCCCTAAACTTCCCGAACGACCGAAGGGAGTGATAACTTCTTTAACTTCCCCCTAACTTCTCTATGTCAGTCTCTCAACTCTGTCGGGTTGATGCCGAACTGCTTCTTGAAACAAGCTGAGAAGTAACCAGGAATGGCAAAGCCCACCTCGGCAGCCACCTCACTGATGGTCTTGTCGGTTTGCTTCAGGAGCGAATAGGCTTTTTGCATACGCATTTCTCTGAGCACCTCGGCAGGAGTCTTGCCGGTAAGCGCCTTCACCTTGCGGTACATCTGCACCTTGCTAAGACTCAGTTCTGAGCCCAAGTCGTCCATACGAAGGTTGGCGTCACCGATATGCAACTTGGCTGCCTTCTTAAACCGCTCCAAGAACATACGCTCACCTGGTTCATCGGTCTGTATGTCTTCTGCCGAAAGCATCTGCTTGGCCTCATCATTCTTTTTCTGCCGGCGAGCCTGCAGAAGGTTGGATATGCGTACCAGGAGCAGATGGTCGTTGAAAGGCTTGGTGATATAGGCGTCAGCACCATGCTCATAACCCTCGATGCGCTGCGACTCATCGCTGCGGGCGGTAAGCAGAATGACAGGAATATGACTGGTCACCTCATCCTCCTTGATCTTCGAACAGAAGGTGAGTCCGTCCATCACAGGCATCATCACATCGCTGACGATCAGGTCGGGGACACTCTCCTTTGCCAGACGTAAACCATTTTGACCATCTGAGGCTTCGATGACGTAGTAATGATCAGAAAGCAAAACACGTAAATAGGTGCGAATATCTTCATTATCATCTACAACAAGGATGGTGGAGAGTTCCTCTACATCTTGTTGCAACAACATTTGATGTCGACTGTCGCGAAGCACATGCTGAGAGAGTTCCTTCTCGGAAGCCTCATCCGTCGAAGCCTGGTTCATCACATCTACCTGATCTTTGAAGTTGAGCACATCGGCGGTCAAGGTTTCCAACTGTCCCACGTTGCGCGACACCACCTGCAGTAGCATCTTCTGTTCATCGGTGTAGTTGTCATCCTTCATCAGTTGGCTTAAAGGTCCTGATACTAAGGTAAGGGGCGTACGCAACTGATGGCTGGCATTGGTAAAGAAGGCTATCTTTTCGTCTGCCATCTGCTTGCGCTGCTTGTTGAGTTTCTCTTTTTCCCGACGCACTTTACGACGATAGAATATCATGATGAGCAGCAGCACAACCACAGCAACAGCCAGGATGCTGATGATTTTCTGCCATCGGTACATCTTCATATATTCGTTGATGCTCAAATAGATGGTATTCAGGTCGGCGGTCTGGTCTTCTATCTCCTTGTACTGCATGTCTATCAACTTGGCATTCTCGGCTGTGACAAGTGCCGACTGAAAATAGTTCATGCGCTTGTAGGGCTTGCCCTGCAGAATGTTCATCGCTAAGGGAACGATGGCCTCGCCCTTGGTAGGATAGATATACGAGGCTGTCATCACGCCCTTGTCCACAAGGTCTACTCCCTGGTTCTCACCAGGCAGTCCGTCGATACCCACAAAGAGCATCTGCTTATCGCGGTTCTTCTCCTTGGCTGCCTGCTGCGCACCCCAAGCCTCGGCATCATTATGTCCGAAGACTGCATCAACAGGCTTGCCTGCATCCATATACTGACGCATCAACTTCTTGGCACCAGCCAGGTTCCAGTCGCCTTCCAACGTCACCACCTGTATCTGCGGAAAGGCTTTCATGCCCTGCATAAATCCGCGATGACGGTCGGCAACAGGTGTGGAGCCACGCTCGCCCGTTATCTCAACAACCGTTCCCCTGCCCTGCAGTTGGTGTGCCAGATAATCAGCCACCTCCTTGCCTATCGCCACATTGTCGGTTCCGATATAGGCAGTATAGTGGGTAGACTCTATCATGCGGTCGTAAAGAATGACGGGAATACCGGCACGGTAAGCACGCTCTATCGCTGGCGCAACAGTCTTGACATCACTGGGAGCCACCACCAAGAGGTCGACCTTGGTTTTCACCAAACTATCTATTTGCCGGGCTTGTTGTTGTCCGTTATTATCAGCAGAAGTAAACACCACATCTACATTCTTGTATTGATACTGTCCTATCTTGATTTCGCGGTTCACCTTCTGGCGCCAAAGGTCGTCGCTACATTGGGACACACCTATCACAGTGCGCCTGTCGGAACAGGACACCAAGACGAGCAACAAAAGGACTACATATAATATAATGTGCTTCTTTCCGGTTTTCATTTTTGTATCGTTTTTGTTTACACAGTAGCAATATGCAAAAATATAAACAAAAATGAAAACCCACAAATAAGGCAAACAAAAATTAATATCTTTTAATAGCAAAGACACACAAAAAGGACTTCGCCGCCCTTGGGAAGCATGCCCAGGTAAAGCGAAGTCCTTTATCAATATATCAACTACCAAATACTAAAAACGAAACTTACTTCGTATATTTCTCAGGAAGCACAGGCATGGCACCATGCTGGGTGCACACGTATGCACTTACCTCTACTGCCAGCTTGTGAGCCTCGGCAATGCTCTTGCCCTTCAGAATGCTGGCACAGAAAGTACCTGTAAAGCTGTCGCCTGCTCCAACCGTATCGGCAACCTCTACCTTAGGAGTTTCCTGGAACGACTTGAAGCCTGGAGCAAAGACATAGCTGCCGTTCACACCACAGGTGAGCACGAGCATGTCGAGATTGTACTTACCGAGGATGAGCCAGCACTTGTTCTCGATGTCAAGACCAGGATAACCGAAGAGACGGCCGATGGTAATCAATTCCTCATCATTGATCTTCAACACATCGCAACGCTTCAAACTCTCACAAATCACTTCTTTGGTATAGAAGTTCTGACGCAGGTTGATGTCGAAAATCTTCAGACAGTCCTCGGGAGTATGGTCGAGGAACTGATAGATAGACTTGCGGCTTACCTCGTTGCGCTGAGCCAAAGAGCCCCAGCATACAGCTCCGGCATTGGCAGCCACCTCCTTGATGTCGTCGGTGAAGGGGATGTTGTCCCATGCCACACCTTCCTTGATGTCATAAGTAGGAACACCCTCTGCATCGAGCTCTACCTGTACGGTTCCTGTAGGGAAGTCCACACGTGGCATCACGTACTTGAGGTGCTTATCGTCCAACAATCTGAGAGCCTCGTCGCCCAGCAAGTCGCTGCCTACGGCACTGACTGCTACAGAATGCAAGCCATGCTGACCGGCATGATAGGCGAAATTGGCAGGAGCGCCACCCAACTGAGAACCTGTAGGTAGAACATCGAAAAGGATCTCGCCCAAACCTACACAATATTTCTTATCTAAATCTTCTATTTTCATAATCTTTGTTTTTTAATTCAAGTTTTGCAAGTTCAGAAGTTTACATCTTCACCTTATTAATATAAGAGAACAGATAGAGCACGCCTACTGCCATCACCAATACAGCACCAATCTGCCCGATGGCATCGCTGGCAACACCCATAATGAGTGGGAATACCGTACCGCCAAACAAGCCCATGATCATCAGACCGCTCACCTCGTTCTTCTTCTCGGGTACAGAGAGAAGAGCCTGCGAGAAGATGATGGAGAACACATTGGAGTTGCCGTAACCCACGAGGGCAATGGCAATATAGAGCATCATCTTGCTCTCGCCGAAGAAGAGGCCTGCCATACTCAGCGCCATCATCACGATGCTGATGGTGAAGAACACACGGGGCTTCATCATACGAAGGAAGACGGTGCCTGTGAAACATCCGATGGTACGGAAGATGAAGTAGAGCGATGTGGCAAAGGCAGCCTCGTTGAGTGTCCAGCCCAGACGCTCCATCAGAATCTTTGGAGCGGTGGTGTTGGTGCCCACGTCGATACCTACATGACACATGATGCCGATGAAGGAAAGCAGCACGATAGGCTTGCCCAAGAGAGCCAAGCAGTCAACAAAGCCAGAGGCCTTGCCCTCGGTCTTCTCCTCCTCAATAGGAGTTCCTGCCAGGAACAGCGTTGCGCACACACCGATAATCATATAGATGGGGAAGAGCACACGCCAGCCCAATCCAAACTCAGGAATACTTGCCACTGCACCCCACATGGCAATATATGGAGCCATAAAGGAAGCGATGGCCTTGACAAACTGTCCGAAGGTAAGCGTAGAAGCCAGGTTCTTACCGGATGTAACAGCAGAAACCAGCGGATTGAGCGATGTCTGCATCAGCGCATTACCGATACCCAAGAGGGAGAACGATACAAGCATGATGCCGAAGGTTTCGCCAAACAAAGGCAGAAGAAGAGAGATGACTGTCACCAAGAGTGAGAGCAGCACGGTCTTCTTACGACCTATCTTATTCATCAACATGCCCGTGGGCACAGAGAAAATCAGGAACCAGAAGAAAACCAATGATGGGAACAGGTTGGCTGTAGCATCATTCAGGTTGAGGTCTTCTTTCACATAGTTGGAGGCTATACCCACCAAATCCACAAATCCCATTGCGAAGAAACAAAGCATCACAGGGATAAGGGTCAATTTCATAGACTTATTCATATCTTGTTAGTTATTTTTTTTTGAAGTGAATATTAGCTGTTATTTTCCAAGTTTGTAAACTTGATACTTACCCTTTCTCTTTCCTTTCACAACAATCTTATTATAGGGTTTGCTTGGGAACACGAGGTTGGTCATCGCCATCTTGCCCTCAGCATCCAGGACCTCGACGCTACTCTTGTCGATGAAGATTCTGAACTGGCTGATCTTTCCATAGGTAGGAGCCTTAGTGACAGCAGCAAACTCATTGCTGAAGTCGGTCTTGCCGCTCTTTGTACGGTCCATCTCGAAAGTCTCAGCCTTGGCATTATAGGTCATCACCACCTTCTCGCCCTTGTCGTTGCTCAGGGTGATAGTGGCATTGCCCTTCACATTGACCACAGCCTCGCAAGCCTCTGAGAGAGCCTTTGATGTCTTCTTGCTGCGTGCAGCTGTCATCTCGGGAGAAGGAGTCACACTGCAATAGGTCTCGCCCTTGTACTCGAAGAGTCCTAAATCGCGGGCTATAGAATTGGCAGAACGGTACTGCTGGGTAGGAACCTGATTGGCGTACTGCCAGTTGCTCATCCATGCTATTGCCACACGGCGTCCGTCGGGAGCATTGTCGAAAGTGACGGTGGCATAATGATCCTTACCATAGTCCATCCACTTGGTGACCTCGGGCTTGCTCTCGCAAGTAAACTTGTGTCCGTCGAACTCACCAATGAAGTATTGTGTGGCAGAACCGCCGAAAGGACCGCCAGGATTGATGTTGCAGAGAAGCATCCACTTCTCCTTGTCGGTGCCGCGAACCTTCAATTCCATCAGGTCTGGGCATTCCCACACACCGCCATGATTGCCGTACTCTGCACCGAAAGAGCTCTCGTAAGTCCAGTCTTTCAGGTTGTCAGAAGAATAGATGTTCATCTGCTGACCGGCAGCAAGAATCATGTTCCACTTCTTGATATCCTCGTTCCAGAACATGTGAGGATCGCGGAAGTCGGGCACGTTACTTGTTATGATAGGGTTGCCCTCATACTTGGTGAAGGTCTTTCCGTTGTCAGTACTGTAGGCCATGCTCTGGGTCTGGTTCTCGCCAGCCGAGGTATAAAGAGCCACGACAGCACCCTCGCCGAAGCCAGCGGTATTCTTCTTGTCGACAACAGCAGAGCCGCTGAATACCGTACCTATCACATCTGGCTCGATAGCTTTACCCTCAAACTTCCAATTTACTAAATCGGTAGAGGTAGAATGTCCCCATGTCATATTTTCCCACTGCGACCCATAAGGATTGTACTGGAAATAGAGGTGCCACACACCGTCCTTATAGAACATACCATTAGGATCGTTCATCCAGCCATAGGCAGGAGTATGATGATAGAGAGGACGATACTGCTCTCGGTTCTTCATGTCGAAGCTGTTGGAGAACTTCATTCCCTTCCAGCATCCGAAGTTGGCAATACCGCCATCGTTACGAGCCTGTCCGTCGACATGAATATCGAGCATCAGTCCCTTCTGGCTCTTGTAAGCCTCCAAGTCGAGAGGCACGTAATAATCTACGTGCGTATTGGCAAGGCGGACATTGAAAGTCTTCAACTGCTGGTTGTTGGCTATCACCTTGACATGACTCAGTTCGGCACTCTCCTGAACAGGTATCAGGAGATATTTCTCACTCTGGTGAATACGATAGAGGCAATGGTTGTTACTCAGGAATTGAGTTTCCTGGGCTGAGGCTGTCATACCAGCCAACAGGAGCATCATGCTCAACACAGTTTTTCTGATTGTTCTCATTACTTTGTTATTGGGTTTTGTTTATAAATGCGTTATTGGTATTTTCGATTGCAAATTTATCAAACATATCTTATTCTGCCACGCAATATTCGTTCATTACATGCTAAATATGTTACAAGAAACATTTTTCTCATCTTTGGAACTCTTTTTTTAAGGATGAGCCCACTTAAAAAAGTCAATTTTACGAAAACCTACTCTTGATTATCAATAAGTTGCAAAGACAAAAAATACGATTTTCGACTTTTTCAAGTGGACTCAGTTGAGTAAATATATAATAAGGTACACGCGAGAAAGATGACGATGATGATGAGTGATGACGTACAACTATACAACTTGCCCACTACGATGGGCAAGTTTACCCATAACGATGAACAACTTTGCCCACTACGATGGGCAAAGTTGCCCAAAGCCATGGGCAGATACGATTAAAGCCCTTTATTGAGACTTAACAATAACGACAGAAGGTTAGGGTGCATCATAAGTGTAACAGGACTCATAACGCCCTCAACTGACACTGCAAGAAAGTTAAGTAAATATCATTTCAAAATAGGATGAAATGATTGCATGAAACATATCTTTCAAAGAGAGAACGATTTTTTGTGTTGAACTTTTCTTTAATATCGTACATTTGCATTATAGTTACAAAAGAACTAAAAAGCTAAGAGTTCGAGAAATGCTAATACCAACATTTCTCTTCTTATATAATAAACCTAAAAAACTAAAAGATTCAAAAATGAAAAAAGTATTTACTCTATGTGTTGCCATCATGGCATCAGCAGCAACATTCGCACAAACCACTCTTTGGAATGGTGAAGACAAGGAATTGGGTAAAGAGGCTATTGGCTTCTGGACCGATGGTGATCCCGAAGTGGTAGCTAACCCAGAGACGGACGGCATCAACACTTCTGAGAAGTGTCTGAAGTTTGTAATGACCAACGACCGTAAGATTGTGAAACTGCCTTTCCGCGAGTGGATGACTCCCTCTTTACAGGGCAGCACCCGCGTTTCTCTGATGATCAAGAAGTCGCAGGCTGAAAACATACAGATAGAACTCTCCGACCCTACTGATGGCTCAGAGGGTTACTGGAAGAAAGTAGCATCTTATTACAGTGAGGCAGGAAAATGGCAGAAAGTAATATTCGATTATACCAACAACGGCAGTTTTGACAATCCTGGCATCATGACCATCACTGCCCAGACGGGTGATGTAGTGGGAGAACAAGAAGTTTATATCGACAATATCCAGATAGAGCCAGCTACTACGGTGAATGGTCAGCTGCTCTCAAAGATAGAACCCAACTCGCTTGAGGGAGTTATCAAGCTGGAGGGTGCCTGGATGAAGGGAGAATGTCAGAATACTGAAGGCGAATGGCAAAAGGTTGAATACAACGACTTTGCCACATTGGCAACAAAACTTTCCGGCAAGCCTGCCAATATTATCATGCAAGGCTGCATCGTAAAGGATGCTGATATTAATGCTATGCGAGGCGACAACAGCAATATTCTCGTATATGCTGATGAAGCTTACGAGGCTGACAACGTAGTGAAAGAGGGAAAATGCGCCAATCTCGTACTCGACGACACCAAGTCTTTCATGGTCAATGAAGATTTCAAGGCAGCAAATGTAACCCTGAAACGCTCTGTAAACGCTGGCTACAACACTATGTGCCTGCCTTTCTGGGTAAGCAAGGATGATATGAAGGCAGCAAGCATTGCTACCTATAAGGAAATCGTTGACAAAGAAGACAATAACTCGGTCGTTACTTTCGAGAAAGCAGATCATGTTGATGCCAACGTTCCATTCGTCGCCAACTACAACGAAGCTATCACCGAGTTCACCTTCACCGACAAGGGTGTGGTCAACACAAACAATGGCCTTGGCACAACATTCGTAGGAACCTATACTCCAGGCGACGTAGAAGGTAAATATAACCTTGCTGCCGACTGCACCTTCAAGAAAGGCGATGCAGAAGCTACTACCAATGCTTTCGGTGCCTACTTGGAGTTGCCAGAAGGTTACGAAGCAAAGACTCTCTCTTTAGGCTACACCGATGGTGAGTTAGCTGGTATTGAGAGCATCACAACATCATTCGGCAACAAGGGTGTGAAGGTTTACAGCCTGCAAGGCAACCAGATTGCAACCGCCTCTTCAATGAGCGAACTGCACCTGAGCAATGGCATCTACATCATCAACAACAAGAAGGTGGTTATCAAATAATAATACTGACAGGATTGTTCGATGCCCATCAACAGCCCTGCCAGAGAATAAGAAACCAAAAAGCCTTGGGATTCAATTTGAATTTCAAGGCTTGATTATCAATAAGTTGCAAAGACAAAAAATACGATTTTTGTCTTTTTCAAGTGGACTCCTCACTGAAGTTTCGCATATGGTTCAAGTACGGGCTGAAGGCCCAAAAGCTCCTAGCCCAGGGCATCGCCCTGGGTATAATGGCAATCAGCAAGGCGCCCTATAAGGGCAAAAGCTTTATATATTGCCAGGTATTTGAAAGCTTTTGCCCTTTACCTTTCCGCTACGCGCCGGTGACCGTTGGTTCAGGGCGTGTGAGGCTTACTTGAGAAACTTGAATTCCTCATTTTTATATTGTTTTCCAGAAAGTTCAGCCAGATTCAGGCTTATTTCCTCAATTTCTGGATTTCCTCCAGCGGAAGTTCAGTGGCAGTTGATACTTGCTCTTCAGAAAGACCCATTGACAGAAGGCGGCGAGCTGTAGATATCTTTTCTTTTTCCATACCTTTAGCCAAACCTTTCGCCATACCTTCCTCACGCCCCTTTTCCAAAGCCGTATCTATAGAGTTCTTGATATCACGATAAGCCTTCAAACTATCCTCATATTCTTTCAACTCTGTTGGAGTGAACTTCGCAATCTCGGCCTCCTCAAAGAGTTTAGTAAACACTTTCTCTTTCAAGGCTGAAGGACGCTCATCCAATCGGGAAAGGTTTTTCAACACATACAACCACTTATCATAAAGCGTGTCAAGTTCCTCCTCTGTCTTATTGAACTTCGCTATCTCAACATATTTGAAAGAAAGTTTGTCATTAAAAACCTTAAGAGTCTTCTTGTCAAGCAAGCCCACATCATGATTGATATCATTCTTGTCAAATGCCTCTTCTTCCAAGTCGAAGTTCAGCAGAGCAAAAGTATATACATGTTCAAGTTGGAAGTTCCATTCTGCCCCCTTTGGAGCCTGTTCACGGATAGGAAAAGTAGAATAGAACAAAGAACGATCCTTGAAGTACTTCTGATAAGCATTCTGCATCTCAACGATGAACTTTTCACCACGTTCATTTTCGCAATATACATCAAAGATGGCCTTGCGCTCGGCAAAGACGTCACCTACGTGCTCACTATTCAAGTACTTCACATCCTTGATGACCTGAAAACCATCAAAAAGGGAATTCAAGAAATTGATGAGCAAATCCTTGTTAGGCTTTGTTCCAAAAATACGCTTAAAACCGAAATCGGTAAGCAAGCTAATATATCGATCTTCTATCCATCTCATATCCATCTCCTTTTAAAACGTTTAACAGATCGGTTATAGTCTTCATATTCCTCCTTTTTATATTGTTTTCAAGAAAGTTCAACCAGATTCAGACTTATTTTCTCAATTTCTGGATTTCCTCCAGCGAAAGTTCAGTGGCTGTTGATACTTGTTCTTCAGAAAGACCCATTGACAAAAGGCGGCGGGCTGTGGCTATCTTTTCTTTTTCCATACCTTCCTCACGTCCTTTTTCCAAAGCCGTATCTATAGAGTTCTTGACATCACGGTAAGCCTTCAAACTATCCTCATATTCTTTCCTCATTTTTATATTGTTTTCAAGAATGTTCAACCAGATTCAGACTTATCCCCTCAATTTCTGGATTTCCTCCAGCGGAAGTTCGGTGGCTGTTGATACTTGCTCTTCAGAAAGACCCATTGACAGAAGGCGGCGAGCTGTGGATAGCTTTTCTTTTTCCATACCTTCCTCACGTCCTTTTTCCAAGCCTTTAGCCAGACCTTTTTCCATTCCTTTCGCCATTCCTTCCTCACGACCCTTTTCCAAGCCTTTTGCCATACCTTTTTCCAAGCCTTTCGCCATACCTTCCTCACGTCCCTTTTCCAAAGCCGTATCTATAGAGTTCTTGACATCACGATAAGCCTTCAAACTATCCTCATATTCTTTCAACTCTGTTGGAGTGAACTTCGCAATCTCGGCCTCCTCAAAGAGTTTAGTAAACACTTTCTCTTTCAAGGCTGAAGGACGCTCATCCAATCGGGAAAGGTTTTTCAACACATACAACCACTTATCATAAAGCGTGTCAAGTTCCTCCTCTGTCTTATTGAACTTCGCTATCTCAACATATTTGAAAGAAAGTTTGTCATTAAAAACCTTAAGAGTCTTCTTGTCAAGCAAGCCCACATCATGATTGATATCATTCTTGTCAAATGCCTCTTCTTCCAAGTCGAAGTTCAGCAGAGCAAAAGTATATACATGTTCAAGTTGGAAGTTCCATTCTGCCCCCTTTGGAGCCTGTTCACGGATAGGAAAAGTAGAATAGAACAAAGAACGATCCTTGAAGTACTTCTGATAAGCATTCTGCATCTCAACGATGAACTTTTCACCACGTTCATTTTCGCAATATACATCAAAGATGGCCTTGCGCTCGGCAAAGACGTCACCTACGTGCTCACTATTCAAGTACTTCACATCCTTGATGACCTGAAAACCATCAAAAAGGGAATTCAAGAAATTGATGAGCAAATCCTTGTTAGGCTTTGTTCCAAAAATACGCTTAAAACCGAAATCGGTAAGCAAGCTAATATATCGTTCCTCTATCCGTTTCATATCCATCTCCTTTTAAAACGTTTAACTGAATTGTGATGCAAAAATAAGCTATTTTCTTGAAAACACAAAAAAAACAGCAAGAAACCTACAAGTTATCAGCAAATTACGCAAAAACAGTTTCTCCTAATCTCATCAAAACAAGATGATTCGCTCTAACATTAGAGCCACACAGAGTTCCGCTTACCCGATTTGATAAGCGGCTCCGCGTTTATACCTTGCATAATTGAAGGATGATGAAGGGTGGATTTGAGCCATTCATCCCCTGAAACCCCGATAAACACAGGGGATTTCAAGGGATAGATGAGGGGGGGGAACCAATTCTGTTTAACATGAAAAGATGAATTGAAAATAATTGCTTGCGCATAAGTGTTTTTTACGGAAAAATGTATCATAGTATCATTATTTAGTACGATATCCTTATAAACATCTGATACACTGCACAATACAAGAATGACACTTTTTCGTTTATTTTACAGGAAGTATCATAGAAGTATCATAAATCACAAGAAACATCATTAAATTCGGCTTTGAGTCGATTTAAAAGACTAAAAAAGAAGTGTCTTCTATTCCAGTTTTGAGCCCACTTGAAAAAGTCAATTTTACGAAAACATACTCTTGATTATCAAGTTGCAAAGACAAAAAAATACGATTTTCGACTTTTTCAAGTGGACTCTTGACTGAAGTTTCTATAATACGTAACTTTGCACCACCAAAATTTCGTAAGTTTTGCCCCACACGCCCTGAAGGGGCAGAAGCTCTTAGCCCAGGGCAGCGCCCTGGGTTATGATGGGCGCAAACTTATCGCCCTGTAAGGTAGGGTGTTCAAAATCTATCAATTTTTCGACACGTTTTTTGCGTCGAAATACAAGTTAATTCACACGAAATCAACGTGTTAAGAATTCAAAAATGTGACTTTTTTTAGTTCTGCGCAATATTCGTGTCGATAATTATTGAAATATCAGTTAGTTAAACCGATTATTCGACTAAAAAACGTGCCAAATTTTAAACGGATTTTGAACACCCTACCTGTAAGGGCAAAAGTTTTAAAACTACAGGCAATTTACAAAGCTGTTGCCCTTACAGGGCGCCTTGCTGATAGCCATTATACCCAGGGCGATGCCCTGGGCTAAGAGCTTCTGCCCTTTCAGGGCGTGCTACTTCTATGAGTTTCTGCCCTTTACCTTTGCCTTACCCTTCGGCCTGCGATTTTCAATTTCCTTCGGCCGGTGACCGTTGATTCTGGGCGTATTGGGTAATTCCAACCATACAGTTCGAAAAACTTTAGCACCTACTCTTCCAGTATGTAAAGAATGCCAATACAAACTATGAATAAGAAGAAAGATTGACAAGCTGGATTAGGAATAAAATCACATAAGCCGTTCTGTAAGAGACCATCAGGTGGTCTGTCTTGCCCGTCAAGTGGGCACTCAGTGAACAAGCGACGTGCATCAACTGAACAAGCGACGGGCATCAATAGAACAAGCGATGGGCATTGATTGCCCGTGCGGTGTTCACAGAGTGCCCAAAAGTCAGGCGATTCTTGGGCACTCCTTACGGATTGGCGGCTTTGCTTTTATGCATAATGTCTCATGACGATTTTGTGATACTTAGATGACGTTTTTTATGATACTTCTATCAGATTAATGATACTTCTATGATACTTCTTGTAAAATAAACGAAAAAGTATCATTCTTCTATCTTATTATATATCAGTTATTTATCTCTACGTTCTGCCAAAGAATGATACTTTGACACTTTTTTCATAAAAAACTTTTTTCGTACGAACACATACTCAACTGTAAATCCAAAAAGTATCTGATATGAAATCTTCATAGATACAAAAAAATATATCACGATGTAAACTTTACCACTAAAAATAAGAATAATCCCATATTTTCTGCTTAATTTTTCAATATTACTAAGAAGAAAAGAGAAATAATTTGTTTTTTCAAAGAAAAGTCTTAACTTTGCCTACATAAATAAAGAAAAAGAGGGTGTGTCATAAGTCTGTGACGCACTCTCTTTGTTGTATAAGTGGGTGGAGCTGGAGGGATTCGAACCCTCGTCCGCACAAGGAAACCATACGCTTTCTACACGCTTATTCCAGCCTTTGATTTTCGTGACATGGCAAGACCTGGACCACCAACCATGCCCTTATCCTCTAAGAATTCACACTTGCAACGAGGCCTGCAAGAGCTATTTCCGATTTACCTGCACCGCTTGACCAACAAGATTCGGAACCACATCCGTTGAGCGATGTCCCGTTCCATCACCTTGTGACGGAATAAAGCCAATCTACTGTACTTCGATTAGGCAGCGAGAGCGTAGTTATTTTCGCCAATTAATTGTTCGTTCACTAAGATTTAGGAGGTAGCCAACGAGCCTCCGCGTGCTTACGTACCATCTCATCTCGCCGTCAAATCCAGTCAACCCCGAATCTGCTTGCTTCTTTCATGATGGGAAGATACAAACATCCCAATAGCCACTCACTCGTAACTATTGGGATGCAAAGATAGGATGATTATTTGAAATCTCCAAATATTTTTTCAGTTTTTTATGCTTTAACAGCGCTAAAAGACAACTTAGTACGATTAAAGAATGAAATCAGCGCTTGAAATTGATGGTCTGAGAGAACTTGGTACTCATCACCTTGCCTCGCTCCGAACCAGGATTCCACTTGGTGCGACTGCCAATGGCTGTTATGGTACGGATGGCTTCCACAGAGAGTACTGTCTTCACCTGAACCTCAACGTCTTTCTGCTCGGAAGGACTCAACTTAGAGAAGGCTGCACCCGAGAGAGGCTGACCCTGATATTCCTTCACGGTGATATCCGACAAATTGCCTTCCTCGTCGACGATGAAAGAAAGCTTCACCTTGGCAGTGGCATGATACTTCTTTGCCACCTCTGGGAACTGGAGCTCTTCAGAGATAGCCTTGACCAGGGCTTTCTTTCCACCGGGATACTCTGCCGGCTGAATATAGGGAGTCATCTTGCCCGCAGCTACAAGCTCGGCAAGCTTCTTCTCCATGTTGGCTGCCACTACTGTGGTATATGCCACCTTGCCCTCAGGGTCGATGAGATACATGGTAGGAATCCACTGGATGTTGTAAGCTTTAGAGATATTGGTCTCCTTCCACTTCTTGTACTCGCAGAACATGCTCCACTTAATCTCATTCTCAGCGCGGAACGCCTTCAACTTCTCCTTGTCGGTGTCGAAGGACACGCCGATGAGCTTCACCATGTTGCGATATTTCTTATAGATATTCTTCACCGCTGGAATCTCCTTGCGACAGTCGGGACACCATGTAGCCCAGAAGTCGAGCACTACCCAACAGCCAGGACGCAACAATGTGCCTTCCTGATGGGTGCTGTAAGAAGACAAAGAAAGAGCAGGCTGGTCGGCTTTGGCTTTCTTGAGTACAAAATCGGGAGCCTGAGTTCCCACTTTGAGCAAACCCTGGGTGTACTTGGCATCAAGGTCGTCGGCACTCTGTGCCGATGCTCCTAAGCTGCATACGGCAAGCAGGAGCAATGAAAAGATTGTTTTCTTCATAAGTTGTTTATACCTTATATATATGTTTTTTATTTCTTCGTAGCCTTCACGAAATAGGTAATGAGGAGGGCATAAGCGATGAGCGAGCAGACCTCAGACAAAGGATTGGTCCACCAACTGTCAGCAACACTCACCTCGATGCCACCAAACTTGAGCAGCGCACTCACCACACCCATCAAGGCACCACCGGCAATGAAACCACTGGCAATGAGTGTACCCTTCTCGCCACGCTCCTTGTTTACCTGAACGTCCTTAGAACGGGAAGTAATCCACCAGTTAATAGCTCCACCGACAACAAGAGGCACATTGAGTTCGAGAGGAATAAACATACCCAAGGCAAAAGCCAAGGCAGGAATCTTGAAATAGGTAAGCACGATGGCCAACAAGGCTCCGATGCCATAAAGCACCCATGGTGCTCCTACTCCATTCATCAGCGGGTCGATAACTGCTGCCATGGCATTGGCCTGAGGTGCCGCCAATGAGCCTGAAGCGAAACCATAAGTCTCGTTCAAGAGCATCATCACACCACCCACAGTGGCTGCACTCACCAAGGTGCCAAGGAACTTCCAGCTCTCCTGCTTCTTGGGAGTGGTGCCCAACCAATAACCTATCTTCAAGTCGGTAATGAACGAACCTGCCACAGAAAGCGCCGTACATACCACACCACCCATGATGAGAGCTGCCAACATACCGCCAGGACCTTTCAATCCTACAGCCACCATCACCACAGAGGCAAAGATGAGGGTCATCAACGTCATGCCCGAGACAGGGTTACTGCCCACGATAGCGATGGCATTGGCGGCAACAGTAGTAAAGAGGAAAGCAATAACGGCTACCAGCAGAATGGCAATAACGGCAAAGAGCAAGTTGCCATCCATCACACCAAACCAGAAGAAAAGGAAGGTGACAAGAATGCAGACCAGCGAACCGATGCCGATGATCTTGAACGAGATGTCGCGCTGAGTACGCTTCACCTCCGCATCGATTCCACTCTTTCCTTTCAGCTCCTTGGCTGCCAAACCGACAGCTCCCTTGATGATGCCCCAGCTCTTGATGATGCCGATGATACCAGCCATGGCAATACCACCGATACCGATGCTGCGGGCATAGGCACGGAAGATCTCCTCGGGAGACATGGCTCCTACGGTAGATGTAATGGAAGGATCCCAGGCATTGAGCACCTGATCGTGGAAAAGCAGACTCATACCAGGAACGATGAGCCACCATACAGCCAATGAGCCAAAACAGATATAGAGGGCATACTTGAGGCCCACGATGTAGCCCAGACCGAGCACGGCAGCACCCGTATTCACCTTGAACACAAGCTTTGCCTTGTCGGCAAGGTCGCAGCCCCATCCGAAGCTTGCCACGATGAAGTCGTACAAACCTCCTACCAGTCCTGCTATGAGCAAGGGCTTGGCCTGATCGCCACCCTTGGCTCCGCTGACAAGCACCTGTGTGGTGGCTGTGGCCTCAGGGAAAGGATACTTGCCATGCATGTCGCTCACAAAGTACTTGCGGAAAGGTATGAGGAACAGGATGCCCAGGACTCCTCCGAGGGCAGAAGCCAGGAATATCTTCATAAACGAAGTGGTCATCTCGGGATACTTGGCCTGCAGAATATAGATGGCTGGCAGGGTGAAGATGGCTCCCGCCACCACGGCACCCGAACAGGCTCCGATACTCTGTATGATCACATTCTCACCCAAGGCCTTGTTGCGCTTGGTGGCTGTGCTCACACCTACGGCAATAATAGCAATAGGGATAGCAGCCTCGAACACCTGTCCTACCTTCAGTCCAAGATAGGCTGCTGCCGCCGAAAAGATGACAGCCATCAAAATACCCCAGGTTACCGACCATGCATTGACCTCAGGATAAGCCTTGTCGGGACCCATCAGGGGCTGATACTGCTCACCGTCCTTCAACTCGCGGAAGGCATTCTCGGGGAGATTCATTTCTTTTTTCATCGTGTCAAAAATAAAATATGTGTTACGTATTGAAAAATCGCTGGGATGAATTTATTTCTCTATCGTAATGGTATACTCGCTCATAAAGCTGGCACCTGGCTGCAGGCTGTTCATGAGATACTTGTCCTTGAACTCGCCGTCGTACTCAGCCCAGTCGTGAAGACCATACCAAGGTTCGATGCACACGAATGGAGCATGCTTGCCTGTAGGACTCCAGATACCAACAGCAGGAGTCTTGATGTCGAGTGAGACGTGAGGCTGACCTGCCTCGTCAAGAAGAGTGATCTTCTTAAGCTGACTGCGGTCGAAGATGACGGCATCGTCAACAAAACTGTCCTCGGTAAATGCCCAAACACCATTCTCGGTAGGCACCTTGTGATAGCCCTCTACCACGCAACCGTCCACATTGCCATAGAGGCGCTCTGGCTCAGGGTTGTCGAACTTCAACTGTCCCTTCAGTTCCTTACCCTTTTCGGCACCAGGAACGAGGAAAGCGGGATGACCGCCAATCTGGAAGAAGATTTGCTTGTCGTCGGTATTGGCAACATGCCAGATTACATGCAGTTTCTTACCCTCCAGACGATAAGTGATGGCTAAGTTGAAGTGATAAGGATAGTCCTTGAGTGTAGCCTCACTGTCAGTCAGGGCGTAAGTGATTCGGTCTTCGCCCTTGCTGATGAGCTGAAACTCTGTATCACGGGCAAAGCCATGGCGTCCCAAGTGATACTCCTTGCCGTCGATACGGTATGTATCCTTCCACAAGCCGCACACGATAGGGAAAAGTATAGGAGAATGGCGATTCCAGTACTGCTCGTCGCCGTCCCAAAGATATTCGTTACCTTGAGCATCCTTGATGCTCTGAAGTTCTGCTCCAAGAGATGAAATCTCTACTGTGAGCTGCTCGTTCTTGATCTGTTCCATTTTGTTTTATGTTGTTTGGTTATTTTGAATGTATTCAAGGTTTGCGTAGGAGAAACTCGCTACTTATCCGCAAAGGTACAATTTATTTTCGAAAAAGTGACAAAAGCAACCATTTCTTTTGCTATTTTTTCTCTTTTCTCGAATAAAAGATGTACTTTTGCTGCCCGAAATAAATCGGATAATACCTCACACTCGCCAACAGAGTGGAACTGGAGAAAAAAATAGTAAAACAACACAAAAAGAAATGGAACAACAACCTTCTGGCAACAACACATTGAAAGGTTTTTCAGCAGCCATAGCGGCTGCAGTCTGTTATGGTACGAATCCTTTAGGAACCCTCAAGCTGTATGAAGACGGATTCAACTCGGGTACGGTACTCAGCTATCGGTATGGTCTGGCAGTTCTGATGTTCGCTCTTGTCATGATGATACGCAAAGAGAGTTTCGCCATCAAATGGGGACACGCCATCAAGTTTGCACTCTTGGGCACCTTCTTCGCCCTGTCGTCCATCTCCCTTTACGTGAGCTTTCATTACATGGCAGCAGGCATCGCGAGCACCCTGCTCTTCGTCTACCCCATCATGACAGCCTTGCTGATGACGGCTTTCTTCCATGAGAAGGTGACATGGTGCACATCGATGGCCATCCTGCTTGCCGTAGCAGGAGTAGGAATGCTCTACCAGGGTGACGGTGACGCCAAACTCAGCACGGCTGGTTTTGCCTTGGTCATGGCGTCATCATTACTCTACTCCATCTACATCATTGCCGTCAACCAATGGCAGACTACCATGTCGAGCCTGAAGTTCACCTTCTGGATTTTGGTATTCTGCTTCATAGCGATATTGGTGTTCTCGTGGTTGTCGGGCGACAGCCTGCAGATGCTCCACACTCCTATGCAATGGGGGTGCGCCCTGCAGTTGGCTCTTCTGCCTACGGTGCTCTCGCTCTTCTTCATGACGATTTCGATCAACCTGATAGGCTCCACCCCTTCCGCCATCATGGGGGCTCTCGAACCTGTAACAGCTGTATGTATCGGTGTGCTTATCTTTGGCGAGGCTTTCTCATTGCGCTTGTGCATCGGCATCCTGCTCATCCTGGCAGGTGTGGTTCTCATCATTCTAAGAAAAAAGAAATCTTGAAAAAAGGAAAATGTTCTGACACAACATGATTACCATTCTATGAACGATTTACAACATATTCCGGCATCACAACCGGACGAAAGACAACTGTCAGTTAACCATTTGTCACATCACCAGGCAACATTCCATACTCATCCTTGAAACACTTGGTGAAATAAGAAGGTGAAGAGAAACCCACCTCGTAAGCCACCTCAGAGATGTTCATGCTGTTGGCTTCGAGCAGACGACGGGCCTTGGCAAGACGAGCCTTGCGCAAAAGGTCGACTACCGACGAGCCGGTGATGGCCTTCACCTTACGATAAAGCTGCACACGGCTCAATCCTATCTCGGCTCCGATATTCTCGACACCAAAATCGCTGTTACCCATGTTCGACTTGATGATGTCGTGCAACTGCTTGACAAAAGCCTTGTCACGGTCGTCCTGTTTGGACACCTCCTCTGTTTCTTTTCCTTCGGCAGCACCCTGTGCAAAGAGCTGACGCAGATGGGCACGCTGGTGCAACAGATTTTCCACACGAGCCAGAAGCACCTTGCTATGGAAAGGCTTGGTGATATAAGAGTCGGCTCCCTGCTCATAACCTTCTGCACAATGCTCTTCCAGATTCTTTGCTGTGAGCATGATGACTGGAATGTGCGAGGTGGCAGTATTGGTCTTCAACTGCTGCGTAAACTCCAGTCCATCCATGACTGGCATCATCACATCGCATATCACCAGATCGGGCACTTCCTTGCGGGCTATCTCAAGTCCCTCCCTACCATCAGATGCCTCGAGCACAAAATAATAGTCCTGCAAGAGGGTTCGCTCATATTGTCGGATGTCGTTATTGTCGTCTATGATCAGTATGGTGGGCTTTTCGCCATGCTCGCTGATAATTTGCTGCAATTTGCCGCCATGACGTTCTCCGTCGTCGATATACTGCAACGAGCCGTCATCGCTGAAAGAAGAGGACTTATCGGCAGCTGCCGGCTGTGGTTCTTCCACAAAACCTTCTTGCTGTCGGGGCAGTAGGACGATAAAGCAAGTGCCTTTTCCTGGTTCACTCTCTACCCTCACCTCACCATGATGCAACTCTACGAACGACTTGACCAAAGCCAGTCCGATGCCCGTACCACTCGCAGCACCCTTGGCCTGGAAAAAGCGCTCGAACACCTTGGTGAGTTCTTCCTTGTCGATGCCTTTACCCGAATCCTTCACCTCTATACGGAGCCGTTCTCCCTCATCCGCCAAAGACACATGAATAAAGCCACCTGCAGGGGTGTACTTCAAGGCATTGCTCAGAAGATTGAAGACTATACGGGCGAGTTTCTCCTTGTCGGCCACGACATCGGCAGAAGAGAAATGCGAGGTGTCCAAATGCAACTGTATCTTCTTACGCTGTGCCGTCATGGCAAAGTCGCCCGTCCACTGCTGCAAGGCCTCTGGCAAATCGAAACGGCTCAAACTCAGTTCCATTTTTCCGTTCTGTATCTTACGGAAGTCGAGTATAGAGCCTACCAACTGCTGCAACGACAGAGCATTGCGCTGCACCATCTGCAAAAGTTCCCTGCTCCTACCCTTGATGGAACGGTCGTCGAGCAACATCTCCACAGGGTCGGCAATAAGCGTCAAAGCTGTACGGAGTTCATGACTGATATTGGTGAAGAACACCAGTCGCGAATGTGTCAGTTCGAGCACCTCCTCGTTAAGTCGCTTCAACTCGTCATTGCTCTGGGCAAGCTGTTCGTTAAGACGGGTTTTGACAAGATAGCTGCGGAACATATAAATTGCCACTACTACGATGAGCACTACCAACAGAACAAGTCCCAAGGTAAAGAACCGCTGCACATGATAGGCCGAGTTGTATTGAGAAACCTTCCGGTGCAGCATGTCAAGACTGCTGCGCTGCTGTTCGCTGTCCTTCGACTCCATCAGAATCAGTTCGGCATTATTCCGGGTTACAATCGATGTGGGCAGATAGTTGTCGCGGGCAAATGGCTCATGACGCAAGATCTTCATAGCCAGAGCTATCACCTCGTCGCCCTTAGTAGGATAAAGCATGGAAGCCTCCAACACTCCTTGTCTTACCAACTCAAGTCCGCCATGCTTACCTGCCAAACCGTCTACGCCCACAAAACGACATTTGTCCTGCAAGCCATGCTCACAGGCTACTTTATAGGCACCATAAGCCATGCGGTCGTTCTGCGCAAACACATAATCGAAGTCCTGTGTCTTGGACAATACTCGTTTCATCACCTCCGAACCGCTCTGCTCCTTCCAGTCACCCGATTCGGAAGCCACAATCTGCAAATCGGGATAGGCATTCAAAGCATCAACAAAACCGCGATGGCGGTCGATGGCAGGAGAAGAATCGTCAAGACCACGTATCTCAACGATACGTCCCTTTCCATTCAGGCGCTGGGCGATATAATCGCCAACCAATTTACCCAACAGATAGTTGTCACAACCGATAAAAGCAGTATACTTTTTCGATTGCGTCTTACGGTCGACAAGAATCACAGGAATACCCTTCTGCTGTGCTCTTTCGAGGGCAGGCGAAATGGCATGCACCTGATTGGGAGAAACGATGAGCAGACTGACACCCTGGTCGATAAAGTAATTGATCTGCGACAGCTGACTGTCATTATCGTCATCGGCAGAAGCCAGACGCACCTCTACTGAGTCATTGAGATACTCGGCTGTCTTCAACTCGCTGTTCAGTTTCTCTCGCCAAGCATCCATAGAGCATTGCGAAACGCCGATAATATACTTCCTGGGCTTGTTGCCACACGAGCAAAGAAGCAGGCTGCATAATATAATAAGGTATAGAGAACCTATACGTAAGTTCCATTTAGTAGTCATATCTCTTAAGTTAAAATAAAGTCATATTCGTTTTCATCCGCAAAAATACGAATATTTTTGAGAAACAAAGGCATCTTTGCATTTTTTTAGATTTCCACAAAACTATCATGCAACAATTAGAAAGCCACCAGAAAGACTTTCCTATTCTTTCTTTGACTGTCTAAAAAAGAAAAAAGAGGGTGTGTCATAAGTCTGTGACGCACCCTTTTTTTGTGTTTTTCCTTTTCACAGATACGAAATCTTTAAAAAACATTTTTATTTACAACAAAGCCCAAACTTTCAC
>OJMM01000260.1_pt1 | contig 35779 bp, 25 predicted proteins | sample 1597231 | NCBI WGS metagenome assembly OJMM01 (sample SAMEA2452128, study PRJEB22498) | human gut metagenome | reverse complement strand
TTCCCTTACGATTATCTCACAAGGGCAAAAATAAGGGAAAATACATATCATTTCACTATCTAATGGGCTGAAAAGCCTGTAAAACAAGGATAGTTCAGGAAATCTCTCCACAAATTCCGATTTCTCAGTTTCAAAAACTTGAATTTATATATCTCCTTTTAGGCGCACTAAAGATTTCTTTGTTTCAAATCCATCTGGATATCGCCTCTTTAATTTATCAATATTTGCTTGAAAAATGTCTTCAAGAGATATATCTAGTGCTGTCGCAGCTTCTGCAATATACCAAGCTACATCTCCAAGTTCCTTTGCCAAATGTTCCTTGTCCAATTCATGTCCTTGAGCCATCCATTTTTTTACTATGTCAATGGCTTCTCCTGATTCGCCACATAATCCCATTACACTATTTATTAATACGTCTCTTTTACTTAGTTCAGGATTTAAAGTAGTCATTGCCAATTCCTGATATTCATTAATGTTCATTCTAATTTCCTCCATAATGTGCAAATTTCGATTGCTCTAAGTTTTCTCAGTTACACCTTCTTGCCCTTCGGACAAGAAGTATCCCTCGCTCATAGAACTCAGCTATCTCAACAAGCATACTGATGTCCGGCATATTACTTCCCTCTTGTGTCAAGTAGTTGACAGATATTTTTATATATATGCTTTTACTCCACGAAGCTTCAGATTATCCCATACTTTCACTTTATTATTTCCTGCCTGCACGTTCTGCAATGGCCCCGCAATCACGGTCTCACTCATGACATTTCCCACAAGGTCAGAATCAATTGCCAAATCGCCTCCATCACGATTTTCAAATCTGCCCTCTGTAATACGTGTCATTCCCAAATCCTTACTTGTAATCACCTTGCCCTTTAATGTAAACATTTCCTCCGGTAAGGTGATATCCAGATACACCCCATCCTCTTCAGTAACAATCTTCGCCTTTGCTTTCACATTATCTGCATAACAGTTTACTTCCTGCTCAAAAGCTACTGCTCCACCCAGATAAACATTTCCATCAATATACGCCGGCTGCTTCACCCTCTCATACTGCTCTACATCCCCATAACCAAGGCTCTGCACTTCCTCGATATAGCTTTCCAGTGAAACCGGTGAACCGTTATATTCTGCAGTTCCATAGTGCCGATTCTCTTCCTGACCACCGATAAACAGATTCTGAAACCAACGGTCATCTCCGCCATACACTGGCACTGTGCCGGCCACCATGGTCGAATGTGGAAAATGATACGGTGTGGAACGGTTCAATACGGGATAATGATTTAAGAAACCACACACCAGATTGTTCACATAAGCACCGCCCTGAGCCGCATTGTCAAACGCATACTCAGACGTAAAAATATTGTTATCCACCAGATATGGACCATGGGTAACTTCAATAAAAAAGTCACGATTATTGTTATCGTAAATATTCGCACTTACCCGAATGCCCTGTGCCTGCCAGTCAAGCCATGTTCCCAGTGTACAGTGATGAATGTAATTATTGTGAATATATGTATCAATTGCTGCATGCAATTTAATTCCGCCAAGCTCATGTCCATAATACTCATGCTTTGTTCCGATTCTGAAAATCTCATTTCCATAAATCTCACAAAATGCCGAGCCCATATGACCTACGATACCATTCTGTCCGCAATCGTAAATCCGGTTGTTCCGGACAATATGGGAACCCACTTTTTCCTTGCTCCAGCCGATGGCTAGTGCTCGAAAGACTGCCTCCATCTGATACTGATACCCCGGCTTTCTTCCCCATTTTGTGAAGTTATTATCACCGGTGGTTTCTTCTTTTCCAAGGCTTACAGCACTGCACTTGGAATCATGAATGATATTATCCTCAATAATCCATCCCTTACTCCAGTTTGGTCCGATAATTCCGTACTGTTTTCCGGTAGGCGGTGCCCAGATGGTTGCCGCCTGTGCAATCTCAAAGCCCTTTACCGTAATATAATCCAGCCCTGTCCTGTCCGGGAAAAAGCAGCATTTTCTCACATTAATTTCAACGCATGCTTCATTGGGATTGGTTCCGTGAAAATTTGCATAAATGGTTGTCTTTTCATCCGCAACCTCTGCATACCAGCGGTAAAGAGAATCTTCCGGACTTATCAGTTTCTCTTCCCGCCAGTCCCATGTCTCATGGATACTCCTCTCCCACTTCTCCGGATGAAATACCTTGTCCAAAGAATCCGCCTCAAAAAAAGACTTACCATTCAGATAAACATCACCGGTGTGAACCTTCTTTTCTCTGGGGCTTACCATCCAGTCACCATTGATTTCCGTGGCAAATGGATTGTAATCCCTAAAAACAGTATTATCAACTTCTGTTTTCCACACAGTTCCTTCCACAAGCTCCCAATTATCCACCTGTTCGGAACCTTTTATCACCACATGCTCTCCCTGTGCTGCCATATATGTAATTCGGCAGTCCGACGTAAGGCCTCCGTATCTCGGCTTTACCCACTCACGGTACACGCCTTCATGGACAATCACCGTATCTCCTGCGACCGCCACATCTGCTGCCCGTTGAATCGTAAGAAATGGACAATTTTTTGTTCCCGGATTTCTATCGGAACCAGATTTTGCAACATAATAAATTGTAGCCATACGCATTTCCTCTCTTTCTCATTTCGTATATCCTTTTGACTTCGGTATCATTATGCAGTAAAATATCACGTGTATCTTATAGATACAATGTACCACATTTTTTTGATTTTTGAAGTAAATACAACAATATATAGAGCCAAATATTGCTATGTTAAGAATAGCAAAGAAATGCGACTGAACAGTTGCATGTTGTGTTGAGACTACTTTCGGAATACAATGCCTCCAGCTTGTCACTAACATTGGAACACATTTTATCGACGGATGCACCAAGTTTCTCCATGGCATCTTTAGCCGTCTTTCGCTTTCCAAACTGCTTTTTTGCATTGTCAAATCCATCCTTGAAACCTGTTTTGTATATAAAAGTTATTTTATAGGGAACAGCATTTCCATCTTTATCATAACCACCTATAATAACCTTTTCAATAACACTTTCAAAAACAGCTCGATCAAACTCCTCTAAAACACCATTGTTTTTGAGAGATTTTCTAAATTCATTTAATCGTCTTCGAAGGTTACATTCTTCTTCAGACTGTTTCTCATAATAATTTAATTTTGCCCGATTTTGGGTTAACTCTTTTTCATAAGAAATCTCTGCCTCTTCGTAAATATCCTGTGCAATCATACCACACAAATATTTATCCAGCAAATTCTTACGCTTATTTGTTATATTATTTATCTTCTTTTCCAGACGATGCATCATTTCTTGTGAATCATCTTCCTTCAAAGTTTTCTCAACTCTTCGTAGAAATTCCTCCAATACATCCTTGTGATCCGTGCATATCATGCGGTATGATTCCACAAATGCCTTTTCAATAACTTCCTCCGGCATACCTTTACACTTCGGACAATATTGCTTTCCATTCCTAACAAAATTATCACATTGCCATATATATTTCTTATACTTTGATCCACTATGCCATGCCCGCCTGCATAATGTAGTATCACAAAAACCACATTTCAACATGCAACTAAAGGCATATTGTCTACTAAATTTTTCTCGTTTTCCCACAACTACTTCTTTTTTTCTACCACTGGTTCTCCTTGCACGAATTTCCTGTGCTTTTTCAAAAGTCTCTCTTGAAATAATTGGAATATGGTGATCTTTTATATAGAATCTATCCTCTTCCCCTCGATTTTCCAATCTTCTTTTGGAAATTGGATCTACGGTAAAACTTTTACCAAGAAGAATATCTCCCATATATTTTTCATTATTCACCACTCCCATAACACTAGAGCTGCACCATGGATTACCACGTATCGTATGGCTCCCCTGTTGATTCAACTCCTTCGCTATCATAGTGCTTCCAGCTCCGGCAACATATCTGTCAAATATATATCTAACAGTTTCTGCCCCCTCTTCATTTATGGATAATGTCTTAGTCACCAAATCGTAATCATATCCAATGCATCCCTGGAAGCCAACCAACTCCCCTCTCTGCATTTTCATTTTCAAGCCCTTTTTCACATATGCGGAAGTATTCTCCACTTCCTGCTGTGCAACAGAACTCAAAATCGTCATTAAAAACTCGCCATCTTTCAAGGTGTTGATTTTCTCTACCTCAAAATATACAGCTATGTTTCGCTCCCTCAGCATACGCACATATTTTAATGTATCTAATGTGTTACGAGCAAATCGTGGCAAGCTTTTGGCAAGTACCATGTCAATCTTTCCATCTTTGCAATCTTGAATGAGTTTCTGAAACTGCTCTCGATTATCCTTAGTTCCTGTCATCGCTTTATCCGCATACACTCCAGCATATACCCAATCCTTATTATTCTTAATCATGTCCGTATAATACCGAACCATAGAGTCATAACTCTTTATCTGATCCTCATCATCCGTACTGACACGACAATAGGCTGCCACACGCATACGCTCTATTTTTCGCGGATTTGCTAAATTCTTATTATTCTCTTGTGCCTTTATCACTTCGACTTTCAATGTCTCACCTCGTTTTTTGTGTTCCATTCGTAGTGTATATAGCCATAATACAATAGTACATTTATTCTGTCAAGGTGAAATATCAGATATAACCTGATAATCTTTTCTTATTGCACGCAGTATCTTTTCATACTCTTCCTCCGTAATCATATTCTTTGACTTTAGTTGCTTGAGCATTGCCAACTGCATACTATATCTTATGATTTTGTTCACATTCATTCGCATATCATTCCTTTTCTATATCTGCTAATAGCAAACAACAACATAACTTATTACCTGCTATTAGCAGATACTCCATATAATCTCCAGTTGAAATCACCGGTCACTGTGGTTAGCAGCACACTCTGGACTCGCACCATCTCCTATAGACCATAAAGGGAGTATCATTATCGTAGAACAGTCGCAACCACGGAATCACCACAATTCCTCTTTTGCATGGATGTTATCGCTCCCGGCATCTCACATCAGGCAGATTGATCATATGTATATTTCCTCTCCATCAATTCATCCTTACCGATCCTGGCGCATCTGCGGCACGGCGCAATGCGTAACTGTTCCCTATGTCCAGTGAAATCATCATATTTAATTGTCGTGCTCCCCCAGAAGAAATGTTTTCCTGTGTGGACACATCTAAATTATAAATGCCTGCTTTACTCTTGCAAAGAACACATATTTCGGTTATCTTCCACGATTTATCGGTGTATCATTCAAAAGAAAAAGGTATTTTGATTATTTTTCAAAATACCCTCTACTCAGATTGAAAATCATTTCTTCCTGTTTGATCAAGTAATGCTTTTATGTAACCTTCTATACGCCCTTTCTGACGCTCAGATAATCGTCTATAATTCTTTATAATCCAAACCTCACTCCTATCTTCAAGACAAATGGTATTCTCATTATCATTAAAAAGATCTGAAGCCGGAACACCCATGCCCTGTGCTATTTTTCGTATATTACTTTCCCGCACATCATAATCTTCCTTCTGTCCCAAACTCCATAATGTGCTTTCCGGAATACCACTTCGTTTTGAAAATTCGTAGCGTGTCATACCTGTTTCCGCTAAAAATTCAAGATACTGGTTTCTAACAGATTTACTAATGGCAGACACCCCCTTTTTCCTCTGAGACAAGTATAACTTGACATAAGAAAAAGATATAGAACACATATTTCGGTGTATTTCCACGATTTATCGGCGTATTTTTTATAAAGTTCTTTGTTTTATTCAACAAATATTTTACAAAATAAAAAGAGAAAAGATGATGATTACAGTTTCGATAACCATTACTCATCTTTTCTCTCAGTTTTCCGCCAATCCCACCAAATAAGGTCGGTTTAACCATACCTAAAATAGTACAATGCACCAATTTAATAAATTGTGTTTTTTTAACTGTTTATCACATTTTCCCATCATTTTTTACTCCAATCTGTCGTTAGTGCTGTCATACCATATCTACAAAGTATCTTTTTACCATTTTTACATTTTATAAGTATGGCTATAACATACTTATAGGAGGTGGCGCTATGGCTCTCAACCCAAAACAGTTTGGCACTGTTATGAAAAATGCCCGTATGGATAAAAAACTCACACAAGCTGAATTGGCTGAAATTCTTGATCTTTCATTATCATATTTGAAAGACTTGGAGCGCTTTAAGAATACTCCCAGCCTTGAGGTTTTTGCCAAAACCATACAATATTTTAATTTATCTGCTGATACTGTAATTTATCCAGATAAAAACCTGAACAACAGTACATACCAAAAATTACAAAGACATCTACTTCAATGCGATGAGAAACAGCTTAAAACTCTCCTCGCAATCACAGAAGCTGTCCTATCAGTCGATGACACTCGCACAGACAATTCTGATATTTAATTTTTGCTCTAATATTCAAGGTTCGTTTTGTCATAAAATGAACCTTTTCTATTATTTATTCAACTGTTCAAAAATATCATTTGCCACACTATCTTTTTCAATAATTCCCATACCACACAATAAGAACAGACAATCTATATATCCCTGACAATAAGCCTGTTGAGCCTCTAGTGATGCATTATCTTCCAAGCATTCTATCCATTTCTGAATAATTCTTTGTTCGGTTTCCTTCATATGCTTCATCCGCTCTTTTCCAATCGCCTGTATCTTTTCCAATTCATTTTTAGCATTTTTCTGTCCTGGTATCTGAATTATTGATTTTTTCGATAAATTTTCGCCACGCAATTGTTGCATAAATTTCGCCACTTGGTTCCATATCTGATCACTTTCCATATTTTCGCCTCCATTCTTGTATGTAGTATTTACATATTTAGAATTGTTACACCACACAGTTAAAAACGGATTTTAATCACAAGGCATATTTCTTACGCTTGTAATATTTTAATTATTACACGCGTAAGATAAATAGTCAAGTTTTTATTTGACTTTGTATATAGTGGGCTTTATAATAAAATATGTATATTACACTCGTAAGAATTAGGAGGTGTCTACATGAGTGCATTACCACAAATATCAGAAGCTGAATATGAAGTGATGAAAATTGTTTGGAAGTATGCTCCTATTAACACAAATGAGATTACTGAAAAACTTTTAGCAACATCTTCATGGAGTGCAAAAACTATACAAACCTTAATCAAACGCCTTGTTAATAAAGGAGTTCTGACCTACGAAAAAGATAGCCGGGTATTCGTTTATTCACCTTTAGTGAAAGAATCTGATTATATTGATCAAAAAAGTAAATCTTTTTTAGAACGATATTTTCATGGGGATATCACCGCCATGTTATCCACATATATTGAAAATGACCACTTATCCGAAACAGAACTGGAAGATTTACGCTCTCTTCTTTCCAAAAAAGATCCTACAGGAGGTTCCACGCATGGATGAATTTATAACCCATTTTTTATTATGCAATATTGTTATCAGTATTATTATTGGCATTTTTTTAGTATCCAAGTGGATCTTTAAAAACACTCTGACAAGCCGGATGCAGTATAATTTATGGTATTTTTTACTTGTTCTGCTTTTAACACCATTTTTCCCAGTACAAAGTAAACAGTTTCCTGACCTTTTTTCCTGGCTCAATCATGTAATTATATCACCGGCATTTCAAACAGATCAAAATAAAACCGTAGTCTCCCCTGCAACCCTCTCCAATTCTTCTGACTGGATGAACGAATTTACTATCTCTGTAAATTCCAGCACTCCGACAATTATCAGAAGCATTTTGTTATGTGTATGGATTGCCGGTATGTTTGTAGTGCTCGTGTTGGTACTAAAGTCCTCACTGCAATTGCGTTCTTTAAAAAGATCCGCACTTCCTCTTCAAAATACCACTATATGCAAACTATATAAACAATGTTTATTCGAGATGAAAATCACAAGGAATATCCCCATTTATAGCACTGCTTTCCTAAAAACACCTATTATTACAGGCATTTTTAAAACCAGAATTTATATGCCAATTCATCTGATATCGGATCATCAGAAAACGGATGTGCGCTATATCTTGCTGCACGAATTACAACATTATAAACACAAAGACTCTCTTGCCAATTATCTAATGTTTCTTACAGCAATACTATATTGGTTTAATCCTATCGTCTGGTATGCGTTAAAAGAAATGCGTAATGATCGAGAGATTGCCTGCGATACTTCCGTTTTAAAAATGCTTGATGAATGCGATTATGAAAAATATGGAAATACACTGATTAATTTTGCTGAGAAGATTTCCTCTTCTCCTTTTCCGTTTGCTGCAGGTCTTGGTGGAAATATCAAACAGATAAAACGGCGTATCATTAGCATTGCTTCTTATAAAAATCCCTCTTTTCATAAGAAGGCAATTGGAATTATCGCCTTTATGCTGATTACTGCTGGAATTATAAGTTTTACTCCTTTTATTTCATCCTATGCTGCTATCAACGATCAATATAACTGGAATTATTCTTCAGAAAATATAACGCAGACCGATCTTTCTTCATACTTTAAGAATTATGAAGGCAGCTTTGTTTTATTTAATTCCAATCGTGATAGCTGGACTGTGTATGACATGGAACATGCCACCCATCGTATATCTCCAGACTCCACTTATAAAATATATGATGCACTTTGGGGATTAGAGGAAAATATTATTACACCACAAAACTCCCTACTTATATGGGATGGAAAAGACTATCCTTTTGAAGCATGGAATACTGATCTGACACTAGATTCTGCTATGGCAGCCTCTGCTAACTGGTATTTCCAGACAATAGATGAACGTCTTTCCCTTACTCGTATTCAAAATTATCTAAACAAAATTGAATATGGAAATAAGAATATAATGGGCGGATTATCTTCCTATTGGCTAGAATCCACCTTAAAAATTTCTCCTGTAGAACAAGTGGAACTTCTGAAAAAATTACAAACCAACAATTTAGAATTCCATTCCAACAACCTTCAGGCAGTAAAGAATTCCATTCTTCTTTCATCTGTCAATGATAAGAAACTTTACGGGAAAACCGGTACCGGACGCATAGATGACAAAGATGTGAACGGTTGGTTCGTAGGTTATATCGAAACAACAAATAATACCTGCTTTTTTGCCACCAATATCAGTGCAAATAGTGATGCTACTGGAAATAGTGCAGCACAAATCACCATGTCTATCTTATCTGACATGAATATCTGGAGACAATAAAAATTTCACATGTCTTTTAATTATCAAAGAGATTGGATAAACATACATTATAATTCTTTACCCAATCTCTTTATTTTTTATCTTTTCGATTTCTCCTTCAATATTCTATATTGATACTCTGGTATTTTCTTGATACCACCATTTAAGATCTTATTTCCCAAATAACGGAAACTACCATCTTTATTAAATTTTACAGTTAGCTCATGAGTAATGACCGCCTCATTACATAACACCATTTCGCAAACCGCATCCACGGTAAGAGTAACTGTTCCATTGGAATTATGTTTAATCTTTGTTACTTCCGGGATAGAAGTTCCAAAAAAATTAGGAGCATAATTAAAACATCCCAATCGCATCCAATCATATGTCTTTTTCTTTTCATTATAACTTGCATACTTTTCAATCTCTTCTCTGGAAACAGGTAAATATTCCATGATCAATTGCTCAAATTGATCTTTGGGTATTCCACTTGGATATTTTTTTCCATTAAATTTCTTTTTATATTTCATAGCATATAAATATTCATATAAACCATTATAATCTATCTTTTGCATATGTTCCTGATCCCAATTAGAACATAAAATATTATTGCCCTGATACGCTAAACCACGAACGCATTTTCTTGATAATTTCCGCTTATTATCACTCATTGGCTTAATCCTGATCAGACAGCTTCCATCTACCATTTCCGTCACTTCAGGATATTCCGGCACACACAATTCATAGCAAAACCATCCTTTTCTCGAATATCTCCATTTCTTTATCCTTGTGTAGGAAACAAATGTAATAATTGGCTTACCATTATCATCCCACGATGCATTTGAAGCCAATAGAAACATCTCCTTTCCGTCATAAATAAATTTTTCTCTTCCAATGCTGCCCTCGGAATGAACTTCATAAATAACACCCGACCCTTTCTGTTTCTTCTGTGCTTTTGCAAGAAATGAAGAAAATCTTTTATAATTCTCCATATTAGAATAATCTTCAGAAACTGTAACAGAATAACCCTGTTGTTTTATCTTTTTAATCATTTTACATATCGATTTGTTATCTAAAACAACATTTAACGAATCTCCTTTATCCGCATTTCTATATATATGTTCAAGTCCCGACATTATCTGCATAGAATCTCTTGTAGCCTCTTCATTCTCTTGAGCGGATACCGGCAAGTCATATCCTTTTTCCAGATCTTCTTCCGATATAACATCTTCTTTTGTATTATTATTTGGGACACTTTTTAGCTTTTTCTCATGCTGACTTGATGTCTTTTTCACATCATTTGTCTTTTGACTGCACGAACAGCAAAAAACACAAAGAGTCATTACAAAAAGGATTAAATATAAAAATTTTCTCATAATTCTGCACACTCCTTCCTGTTTTCAATTTTTACCAAACCATTTATCCAAAACAGCCTTATCTTTTTTTACCACATAACCACTTCCTCCTATTCCCTTTACATCTTCAACCATACTGACAATAAGAATAGGCTTTTTGTTTTTCTTATCTGGTGTCATAACAGCAAACCACCCTAATTCAGTTCCTGTCGTATCACTCTGCGACTCTTTAATTTCAGCAGTTCCTGTTTTTCCTGCTAAAATCATATCTTTACGATGTATGGCGTATCCCGTCCCGTGTGAATCATTCACTACACTTTTTATACCCTCTAACACTTCTTGGGATACGGATTTGGAAAAGGCTTCTGAAATCCACTGCTCTGCTTTGGCATTTTCTTTATACAATAAATACGGTTTCAACACATTTCCGTCATTGCAAAAACTTGTGTAAATACAAGCCAAATGAAGTGGATTGACAAGTACCTGTCCCTGACCATATCCCGTATCCGCTAACCCTACCTCACTTTGAATATGCTTATTATTTGAGAACTTTGACTCCGCCATCTTTATTTCAAATGGAATAGATGAATGAAACCCCAACATAGATAATGACCTCTCCATCTCTTCTGTTCCGATTTTAAGTGCTGCTTTGGCAAAATATATGTTATCTGAATATATCAATGCATTTTTCAGTATAACGGGGCTATATGTATGAAGTGTCGTAACATGATATGTCCCCCATGTTTTATCTTTTTGCCAGCTATGTCCTTCATTTCCAAAATTATCTGTTCCGGTAAATGCTTCAGACTGTAAACCAATCGCCGCAATAACAGGCTTGAATGTGGATCCCGGACACCATACTTGTCTAAAACGGTTATACAATGGTTGTTTCTTATCTTTATTTAATCTATCCCATTGCTTTTTACTCATTCCCATTATAAATGCATTCGTATCATAGGAAGGTGTACTAACCATTGCCAGCACTTCCCCAGTAAATGGATTCATGGCAATGGAACAACTTTTGTCACTTTTAAAATTTTTATATAATTGCGCCTGTAAATCCGCATCTATCGTTAATTTAATGTCTTTTCCATCTTTCACTATTTTATATGCCAGCTGCTCTTTCTCTTTTCCTTCTGAATCAGCAATATATATTTTGCATCCATTTTCCCCCTTCAATTCCTTTTCATATACCCCCTCTAACCCCGTTTTTCCAATGACACTGGCATTTGTATATCCTTCTCCTGCATGCTTTTCTAAATCTTCTGCAGTTACATTTTGTACATAGCCCACTAAATGTGCAGCCTCATCCTTTAATGGGTATTCTCTGACTTCTACATCCGAAATCATTACACCAGATATTTTTAATAATTTTTCCTGTCGTTTTTGTTCCTCAACAATTGTTTCATCCGGATCCAGTGCGAGTAAATCAAGTTCTTTTACTTTTGCAATTTTTTTAATTGGGACAAATGAATCTTCTTTTACCCATTTTGCCGTTAATTCCTTTTCTATATCTTCTGGTTTTATTCCCAACAATTTCGCAATTCTGACAATGGATTTTTTCCTATTTTCTAACTTTCCAGGTATAATTCCAACAGATGAAGCAACACCCTTTCCCGCAAGCATTCTTCCATTCCTATCCAGAATTTGACCTCTCTGCGCCTGTATTACGGACACACGCACTTTGTCATCCTCTGTAAGCCCTGGATAGATTACTGAATTACTCCATACCATTTTGTACTGATCATCTTGTTCTAAAAAAGCAACTTCGTTTTTAAAATCCACTTTTCCGGCTACTGTGTCAAAAGCTGTATTATATTTAACTGTTAAACTTTCTTCTTCATAATCTATAATTTTTATATTGATGTTTTTTGCTTCAATCCCCTCATAAATAGCAGAATTGCGCTTCACAAAGTCCTCTTTTTCAATGGTTTCTTTACTCTCATTTGTTATCATTTCATACATTTCGCTATAGTTTTTCTGACAAATGCAATTCATATATGACTTCAAAACCTGTTCAGGACTTTTGACAACCTCTTTCTTAGTTATCCCTTTTATAGTAAACAGGACTACACCAGCTATAAATATTATACTTAGCACCAAAAAGCCAACACGGATCATTCTTCTTTTTCTATTATGTCTATATTTCATAATTACTCATTTTCCTTTCATTTTTCTTTCATCCAATCTATGCAACCTAACACCTTTTTTCCTGTATGACCGGATTAACTTTTGATCTACAGGAATAATACACATACGAACACTTTCGCCGTATGCGAAATAAGGATAAATTCCTACTCCATCTCTATAATACAAATCGCTTGGTAGATTATAGCTATGAAATCCTTTTTCTGTCTGAAATATATGATCATATGCCTTTTTATTTAATTTTTTATACAAACTTGTTATCTTATTCTTCTCCATATTCGGAAAAAGCATTTTCAAACAATAAAAGCATAATTTCTCATATTTCTTATACATTTTTTCTGTATAACTATGATCATCAAAATTAACAGTAATAGCTTCTATGTTTTTTGTATGTTTTATAGTGTACACAGCAACAGTGGGTAGTGTCAGTATTTTCTTATTTTCCGTATATTCATAACACATATCTCCTTTCAGCCTTCCAAAATCTTGTTTATATGAATACCATGTTACAAGCGACTGAATATATTTCTTTCCATAATCTTGGTAATAGCAATAGTTGTAAGCATCTATAAAATCTTTAATCTCTATTGCAAAGTACAATTTCCCATTTTTCCTGGCAACACTGTTATTCCAATCAATATAACTCTGCTCACAAGGTAAAGCCGTGCTTTCTGATGTTTTGGTATCCTTTCGTTTATCTTCAATCACTTTTTCGTTTTTGCAGGCAGTCAAAACAAATGTACATATCGCCATATACAAAACCCATTGTACTATATGTTTATTCTGAAACATCTTTTACTCCCTTCTTGCTATTCTTACATTTGTAAGAATTAAGACTAAAAAAATATATATATTTTATATTACACCTGTAAGATTTAAATGTCAAGATACAATATACTTTTCTTGAAGCCTAAATATATTATATCAATATACTTCATGCCGATTGGTTAATATATTCTTTTGCCTTTTTACAATCTTATTTGGCTTCTCAAATAAATTATAATAATTCATATACACATATTCCGGTTCTGATTCTTGATACGGCTATTGAAATTATTCTTCCGATGTACCTCGCTTCATTTCCCGTTGTTTAAAATCCTCTTTCCCATCAAAATATAAAATATATTGGTCATCATTCTGTTCTTCACCACTAATAACGACTTTTACATAGGTATCCGTCCATGTTACCTTCCAGGAATCCTGATGAACACTGCAACCATCATTAAGAACATAAAACGGATACTTTGTAATTATTCCTGATTCGTCTCTCAAAACCAACCTGGCATGGGTAGAACCAAATGGCCACTCTGGATCTCCTATTTGCTGAAGCAACAATTCATATTTTCCATCTGGTGATACAGAAGAATCAACCGGATTTATTCGATACTTTGTTGCGTATGTAAAGCTTCCAATCAGAGTAGCCATCAATCCGCAAAAGACACCAACTATTACAAATAACATCGGCAACTATAAATCATCTACCATATGCCAAACTCGGAATAATACAAAATTATATTCGTTATTATAATTTACTAGTTATAGTGGATTTTCCCCTTTTTTTGAAGCAATTACTCCCCCTTCCATCTCCATCCACATCGCCTTTTTCTGCAGTACCTGTCCTTCCTCTATCTCCGGACGGATGATTGACTTTATTACTTCTTCCGAAGCCTCTGCCTGCAGCAGATCTCTTATCACATTTCTTCGTATCTCACCGATCCACTCGGAAGCATAAATGTCAAGAAGTGTCAGCGAATCAAAGTTTTCTACAAACCACACTTTCCGTTCCGCTTCCTCCCGTTCTTTTTCCGCATGAAGGGCTGACTGTATCATACCGGCAGTGATGGTCGGCTCTCCTGCCTTTCCCTTTTTATCGTTCGGAGTAGAATGAATCTTCTTTTCCATCTCATCCAGATCCATTATCATAAACGAAAAAGCATCCAGTTCATAAAGCCTGATATTTTCATTTTTGTCTTTCTGCAGTTTCAGATAATTTAAGGATTCTTCACCGAGGAATTCACATTCTTCCATCGGCTTTTCCTGTTTTTCCTTCTGCTCTTTGGGATTAAAAGCACCACACTTTCTTGCTTCTAAGTATTGTTCATGCTCCCACGGAAACCACTTTTTATCCCGGATCGGATTTTCCCCACGCACAAAGATAATGCATTCATCATCTGGTAAAAGACGCAGCTCATACTCTAACATCAGCTCTCTGCCCAGTACATCATAGTTCTGACTGTACGAGCCACTGGAGCCTTTGCTTTCCCCACTGGTTCGTTTATCAATCGTCCACTTACCAAGTAACTTTGACACATACTCGTAGGTACTTGCCTCATTTCCGCCAAGATAGATAAAAGTATCGCAGTTCCCCACGATTCCCTCCCATGCACCATCCGCAAAAAGTATCTTTAACTGCGCCAGGGACTGTAAAATCGGTACGCAGTACACACCTCGGCTTCGGCAGGTTGCAAGAATCTTATCGAAGTTGTTCGGCATCTTGATATTTGCCATTTCATCCAGCCAGAAACCGACATCCATCGGCAGCTTTCCGCCAAAGAACCTTGCCTGACGGTACAACTCCTGAAAAAGTAGCGTGTAAACCATGCCCGGCACGAAATTAAAGGTGTCATCATCATCCGGGATAATGATAAACAGATTACTTTTTGTTTTCTTGTCTCCGTCAATTCCTGTTCCAAACTCATCCAACGGAATGTCATTGGATGAAAAGATTTCCAACAGTTCTTCATTATCGAAAGGCTGCATACGGGCATTTACGGTCATAATAACGGAACGGATCGTTTCATCCGGACCTCCCCGGTATCGCTGATAGGCTTTTACGGCCGGATGATCCGGCTTCTTTTTTGCCAGTTCTTCCATACGCAGATCCAGTTTCGGCGGTGTGTCCGCATCCACAAACTGAGCCTCATCTAACAGATATAAAATCGTTTTCCAGTTTTTCTGTAATAGTTCCGCCCGCCCTCGCTTCTGATTATATACTCCCTTAGGACATTCCATCCATACATAGAGGAAAAGGCTCTCCAGAAACATTCGTTCCGCCTTCTCCCAAAATGGGTCTGCACTTGAATTTTTAATGTTGGGGGAGTTTGTATTCTGTATCAGATTCGTCACCAGTTTGGTCACATCACTTTTACTGCGGATGTAGAGAAACGGATTAAAGTGCATACTTTTTTCCATTTCACACAAATTCAATGTATATACTCTGGTATCTCTCTGCTCTGACAGCCATGCTCCCAATTCTTCCACAAGGCTCCCCTTTGGATCGGTATAAATATTGCAGTCATGTAGGGACAGTAAATTGGGTGTCAGGAAAAAAGCAGTCTTACCGGCACCACTTCCACCAACGACAAACACATTGTTATTGCGAAGAGTATCGGAATCATACCGAAATCGTACATTCTGTGACAGCACTTTATTTTCCGGTGACAAATCCCCTTCCCCGTCTGCTGTCTTTGCCGCATATTTTTCATTAAACTCCCGCACCTCGCCCCACTTGGCAGAGCCAAATTCATTGCCCGGCATTCGGTTATGGTCACTTCTGCTATAAGCCGTGAAACTTAAAACCATCCATAAAAGTCCGCCAACAAACACCATACTGAGACTTTTATCGTTATATATCTTCAGGGGATGTAACAGGCACCAGACAATCTGTTCCTTCAGCTTCGTCATTTCCACATCTATGATATACAATCCGCTTAAACAGTAAAATAAATAGAGTGTGGGCAGCAACAACGCCACACACACTCGTAATAAACTCTGCAGTCTTTGTTTTCTCATATCACCGACAACATGGGTTGCACGGCTTTTCCCTTTTTGTTTTTTCACCAGAATCACCTCTACAATTTCTTATTTTTCGGAGTGCTGACAGATTTTTGCAGCAACCTCTTTTCCAAAGATGGACTGTCTGTATTCCACCTGCCCCGCTGATGTTTCAAGCATTCTGTCGCAATCTCTTCGTTTTTCTTTACATACTTTCGCAGTTCCTTTCCATTCGGATCCAGTTCTGTGATCTCTGACATATCCGATCGTTTCAAATAAGCGAGCAACCGCTTTCCGTCATCCGATAAGCTGGTTGCCTCTTTGTCCAGACAGATACACCGCACAAAACCCTTAGATTCCTGCTGTTCTTTCGGCAGATTGGCAATATACAGATTCGGAGATTCTGCCACCATCTGTGTCTCCATATCAAAGGGAACCGGAATATACTCCGGACTTTGGTATCGCTCTTTCATCTTTTCAAGGGACAGCACTTTTTCCACTGTTTTCTCCGGAACTAAATCAGGGACAGAAGATTTTTTCGGAATCTCCTGTCCCTCATGAAAAGATGGAAAGATTGCCGCATACTCCGGCTTTAGTTTCCCGATCATTTTCACACGGTCATCGCCTACCGGGGCAAATGCTTTTTCCAGTTTTGTAATATCCAGTTTCACTTTTTCTTTCTCATTGATGTTTTTCCTTTGATCCAGTGCATATCCCCATAGTTCTCCCTCCCGTTTCAAACAGGTGATCACCGTCTGTCCCTCATCCAAAAGAATACAGTCGGATTTTTTGATCCGTATGGCACTCGAAAGATCTTCTCCCAGTCTGCCACGGGGAATGCGAAACAGATAGGCATCCTTTTCTTCCCGCAGAAGAAGTGATTCCACATTGATGCTGATGGGAAGATATTCTTTATCCCTGATTCTTTCCTGAATTTCTTCCAACTGCTCCTCGTGCATCCTGCCCTCATATCCTTTGGCAGCAAGTTCGTCCAGATATTCCAGTCCTCCCGGACCTGCCGTTCCAAAATACTCATCCAGATCCATTTCTTTTGCTTCCTGCCGAAACTTCTTTTTATAATAATCAATCACCAGCCGTACACTTTCCACATCATCCGGATTATAGGCAATCTGCGTATATCCGTCTCCGAGATTTAAGTCCGGCAACTCAGAAAAAGAGACTTTTAACTTCTTTAACCGGTCATAAAAGGCAATCAGCTCTTTCTCATCCTCCATGGGAATGTTTAAGATAGTATAACGACCACCTGTCATTTTCTCCAGGTCGGATAACTTCATAGTGTTGTGGGTTCCCTCACTGGCATAATGAAGTTTCATTCGATGCTGTAATGCTTTCACCTGTGCGATCTGCACTCCTTTCTCGGCTCCCTTTGCGGAGAACCGTATGGCTTTTCCCAAACCTTCCAGACCTCTTCCATATAATTCTATGATCTGCACTAACGATTGTAATTCTTCACTCATTTGCTTGCCCTCCTGCTTTTCTTTACATTTTCCTGTTTGCCTTTTTGCTGCATCATTTCATAAAATTCGATACATCGTCGTATCTCCATCACATCCTTTCGCTTCTTTGCCATTTCTAAAATGTCCTCTGCCGGCATTCCTGCTTCTACCGCTTTCCGAAGCTGTTCGATCTGTGCTGCTGACAGGTCACTGTCCTCAATCACATACTGCATCACACTTTCATAACCACTCTCCGGTTTCTTTCTTTGGAAATGATTTTCTAACATAAACTGTATTCTTTCTGCCGGATTTTGAATTTCATTGGTTGCTCCTTGCATTTCTGAATCTATACCCAAAAGAATACAGAGCATCTTTTCATGCTTTGCCAATAGGTCAGTAGTATTCATCACAAGATAACTGTCTATCTGCTGTTCTGACAATCCATATCCGACTCCCATAAAAATCAATGTCCACTCGGCATCCGTTGCTTCAATCTCATGCTTTTGGATCAGTTTCTTTACTAATGCCATCTGTTCTGTTGTCATAATTGTTTCTTCCTCCTCTGCTGCATCGTTTTGATGAGTTCTTTCTGCACTTTTCTTGTCTCCCTTTGTTTTACATACACACCGCATTGTTTCGTCTCATTTTTCATTTTCCGAAGAATACTGACACTTCGTTCATGGATATACAGCGGTGTTCCGGTCCGTTGATACAACCGCCTTGCCTCCAACACCTGCCGTACCATTGCCTTCTGATATTCCGACATTTCTTTATAAGGGATAAACTGATAATTTCTGCTCATTGCCCAGTCAAGTTTTGTATTTCTCTTCTCTGCTTTCTCCCTTTTCACTGGAACTCTGTCGGTAGTCTTTGAAGCAATGCGCCGGTCAATGTCTGCCGGCATATAGCCCTCACTTAAACGATAGGTACGAATGGCTTTTCCTCTCCCCGGCGGTGTCAGGGCAAGATAGACACCATGCTCTCTCGATACTCCTTCCCGCAGTTGGTAATCATAATGCCGCACCAGACGCTTCTTGAAATCTGCATAAGATCTGCTTTCCAAAATACACTGGTCAATATCCTGCTCCACCCGTTCTTTTCCTGTCATTGTTCCTTGCTTCCTGTCGTAATCGGGTGAATAATCCAGCGCCGGATCTTTCTCCTTTAATGGTCCGGTATGGTATTTTTCAGCCAGACGGTTTGTAAGCGGGCGTATCACTTTTTCCCAGTCCCCTTTTTTATACCGGTACTTTCCACCATTTCTTGCTACGGAATTGAATACCAGGTGCATATGCATATGGTCACGGTCTTTATGAACCGAGCAGGCATAATCATAATGATCTCCCAGATATTCCTCGACCCACTCCCGGACAAAACTCAAAGCATCTTCCGGTGCGATCGTTTCATCCTTTGAAAAAGAAAACTTAAAATGATACCCCTGTCTGGTTCCGTGCGTGGGATGCATCTGCTTCGTCAAAAAGAAAGTATCCAGAATCTGCTCCGGTGTAATGCCTGCATTGCTAAAACACAATCCATCCGTTTTCCTCTCATTCATAATATAGGGAATGGACTTTCGTAAATGTTCCTCTGTCTTAATGGTATCCATCTTAATAATGAGCGACATTGCGATCACCTTTCATAATCCGTATGGTATGTTTCATCATTCCATAAACTTCATCCAATTTGCAGAGCAGTTCTTCACTTGGTTCCACATAATTGTGTTCGTTATACTTTTTTGCAATCTGATTGATATTGACACCAATCTTGTTGATCTCATAGATCATACGCACAATAGAGGATTCAAACTCATCCCTCGTCACATCCGGCGGGCACTTTGCCACACTCCGAATATATTCGCTCATGGTTTTATGATGCAGGCTTGCCTGCTTATTCAGTGCTGCTTTTTCCTCCGGCGTCATTCGGACCCGGAGAATCTCTGTTTTCATGTCATTCAAACAATCACCTCTTTCTTCTGTTTGGACATTTTGTCCAAACGCTGTCCATGTTCTTTTGATCTGATTCCGTCTGGACATAATGTCTAAACGCTAACCATGTCCTTTTCTATTTGAGCCTGTCTGGACATAATGTCCAAACATACCATTTTTACTGCTTTTTTGATGTTCATTTTTGGCACATAAAATGTGCTTTTTATCACTTTATTCGAGCCTTGCAAGATACGCATGATGTGGACACATCCATGCACATATCTTGTAAGGGGACTCCGTTCCCTTATACCCTTATGCCCTTATATACAGTAATAGCGTTATTTTTTATGCTTTCGTCTGGAACTGACTTTTGACAACTTTTTCTTGGCTTTTTTTGCCTTATGTGATTTCTTTTTCGCTTTCTTCTTTTTATGAACCGCCTTCTTTTTTGCCAGTTTTTCCCTTTCTGCCTTTTGCTGCTGTTCCAGCTTAGCCTGTTCTTCCTGCACTTCCTTTTCCTTCATCTGATTGACTGCTGCTTCATCGTATGATGTTTCTGAAAGTGACATCTGACAGCTTTTCAGATTGTAGCTGCACTGATAGACGCTGCCATCTGACAAAAGAACAAAACTGGTTACATCAAATGCCTTAGTCTGCTGATAGGTCAGTTTTTTGACAGATCTGCATTTCCTGTCCTTACAAATCTGAATCAACTGATTCTTCAAATCTTCATAAGCTGTGTCCGACATAAACCCTAAAAATGTATTAAGATTTGTGGTATCCACAGAAATCGTTTCTTTTGTTTCTTCCGGCAGCTCACGATCCGGAGCAGTCTCTGTCGCAGTCACAGATGCCCCCGATGCTGTTTCTGTAACGACCGCTGCGCTGGTTGCCGTGTTGTTTTTATGAACCGTTTCCAATCCCGTACCGTGTCCTCCCATCATACTTTTTATGATAGCTGCCACAATAATCGCAACAAAAAGGAAAAATACCAACACTGCCATAACAGTCTTTCTTCCCTGTCCCCTGTCTCTTTGCTTCCAATAAAATCTTCGTATGTTTCTTAACATGATTTCCTCGCTTTCTATCCCGTTTGGACATAATGTCCAAACGCTATTTTTTGTCCTATCCCTTTATCCGTCTGGACACAATGTCTAAACGCTGCTTTTTGTCCTATCTCTTTAACTGTCTGGACATTATGTCTAAACGCTACTTTTTGTCCCATTTCTTTAACCGTCTGAAATAAGTAAAATTCGTATAAACACCAAACATCGGTCCCTCTGTATTTCCGGTCAATGAAGAACCGCTGGAACTGGTGCAGTGAAGCCAAACCACTCTGCCATCTTTCATTTTTCCACAATAGATCCCGACATGATTTGCTCCGCCGGTTCCACCTGTCTTACTTTTTAGTCCAATGTCTCCCGGCTGGAACTGGTCAGCAGATATGTCCTGAAACTTTTTGGAACCGATAAAAGTTGCTGTCGTAGAACCATATGGCACACTGGTCACTCCTGCTTTATGAAATGCCCATGCGGAAAAAGCAGAGCAGTCCAAAAACTCCGGTTTGTCCCGTCCATCCGACTGCCGTTTCTCCATGCTGTATTTTACCGTCCCGATTAAAGAAGCACCTTTCTCGATCACCTTCCAAGCCTCCTCCGGCGCTGTATTATTTTTCTTCAATTCTTCTAAAATCTTTTTGGCTGATTCATTGGATACACTGGTTTCTTCATTCATCACATAGTAACGAAGTACATGAGGTACATACTCGGTATCACCATAAGAACTGTACCCAAGCTCCGCACACATCTTTGCAGAAAAGATCCCGGCATTTTCTTTGGTGTAACAGCCATAATTTTTTAATGCCCAGTCAATGTAACCATTTCCAAAGTTGTACCCCTGCAGGGCAAGGGAAATTCCTTTTATGTCATTCGGACTTTGACACTTCGCTTTTGTCAGACAGTCCGATAATTCATGCGTTCCGCAGTCAATGCTTTCTTCTGCACTGTCAATCGGCGGATTCACATTGTAATAGGATTGTGCCGTCTGCATGACATCCGGTTCCGTTCCGCCACTTTCCTGTTCGATCACAGCAAGACACAGATCCACATAATCATCAATTCCATATTTTTCACAGTATTCCGAGACAAGTTCACGGAAACTTTCTGTCTTTTCAGATACCTGTGCCTGATAGGTTCCATCCTGTGATTCATTGGCAGCACCGCCGGAGCCAACCACTGCTCCAATTGCTCCCACGATAGCTGCCAAAAGAATAATCAAAAGAAGTGCTATCCATACAGCCGGATTTGCCGCTACTGCCTGAACAACACTTTGTATTGTCTTTACCAAAGATTTTCCTGCCTGTGTTCCTGCTTTTGCTCCCGATCGAACAGCCTGTGCCGATTTCTCCGTTGACTTTCTTGCAGCCTTTCTTTTTTCCCTGCTTTGCAAGTTTTTATGCACAAGCGTTTTCATGCCGCCCACTGCTGTATGTGCACCTTTTCTGGCAGTTTCTTTAGAAAGCCTGATAGGTGCGTCTTCTGTATACTCCGTATTTCTTTCTTCATAAGAAGCATCTGCCACACTGCTTCCAAGCAGCATCAGATGCATGGACTGCACCATAAGTTCCCTTGTTTCATGAATAGAAAAAAGGACACGCTCACTTTTGGATGAACTGCCCTTCTTCTGCTTTTTGCCTTTATTTAGTTTTTCAATGCCTTTTTTCTTGAACCGTCTCTTTTTCCGCCGTTTCATTTTTTCTGCCTTAGCCATTTCTCTGGCTTTCTTTAACATTCGCTGTTTGGAACGATAATCCAGACTTTTGAACACACGCTTCGCCGGCTCACTTAATGATTCAATGACCTCTTTATCAAGATGATCCATTCGCTGCCACCTCCAATTATATTCAGTGGGCTGTATGTATGCTTTTGATTTTTCTGTTGAATGTTTTGGGGAAATATGATATATTGATATTAGAAAAGGAAAGTACCCACTCCAAAGTGGATGCTCCCAGGGAAATTTAGATGTCCTTACGGACACCGCCTATCCTGTTGGCAGACAGGATAGGCATTTTTATTTTCGCTTGTTTCTCTTATTGAGAAAGGCAAGCAACGCTATAACAAGACTACCAAAGGCACATAACAATGTTAATATGCCGATGAAAATCGAAAGGATTTCAAAAGCTGTCATCTGCGCCACCTCCCTTCCTATGTATTCCGGCAAGCCGGTCATTCGGTGTTGGGAGGCTACCACCCCGTCATGGGTACTTTCCTATGGCTTACGCCATGCAACTAATATATCATTTTTTCCGCCATAATTCAACGATTTTCGTCAATTCATTTGCCCTTATTTTTCCTTATTTTTTCCCTGTTTGCCTGTTATTTTTTATTGACAATCTCATGGAAATTGGTATTAAATAACTGATACAGACTGCTGTCTTTTTCCATCGTATTATCAAACGGAACAATCTTATCGCCAAACCGGATAAGTCCCATTCCCGGCTCTGCTCCATTCACACAGGCAAGCTGCTCGGAAGAAATATCAAACAAATCTTCTACTGCTTCCTTATCCATTGTTCCCTGATCCAGCAAAAGCATAAATTCAGAGTTGGAAACCATTGTTTTCGTAGAACGGTTTCTCTGTGCATCGATCAGGTTCTGGCTCATACCGGTGCAGATACCACCACGCTTTCGGACCTCACGCCACATCTTCTCCAGTGCATGTAAACTGTATTCTTCTCCCCAAAGTTCGTGCATCTCATCCACATAAACCCATGTAGCAACTCCATCCGACTGATTATATTTGATCTTAGCCGTGATACTTTCAATCATCACAAGCATTGCCATTGCCCGCATTCGTTTTCCCAGTTCCGAAAATCCATACACGGTAAAACGGTTCTCATCGGATATGGACTGCTCTCTGGCAAAAATGTCAAGCGTACCATCTGCAAATACTTCCAACTGGTCTACGATCTCCTGTGCTGCCCCATTTCCCTCGTAATGCTCAAGAATATAATCTCTCATTACCGGAATTGTCGGAGATTCCGGACGGTTTCGTGTCCGTCTTTTGTCTTTTTGCTTCTTAAAGTATTCCTCATACATATGGCTCACTGCTTTATCAATCACAGCGATGTGTCTGCTGGTAAGCGGCACCGGCTTCAATGCCTGCTCACAGATCGCATAGGCAAACTCTGCTTTTTCCGCCACAAAGCGGTCAATGTCCGGCACAACATCCGGTACATGAAACGGATTGACATAAAAGACATTTTCCGCAGACTGTGTCAGATTGATATACTGACCACCCCAAGCTGCAGCAATGTCTTTGTATTCACCCATTGGATCTACCACGATAATGTCATCCTTTGAGAAGCATAACACCTGCCCCATCTCCGATTTCTCATTATAGGACTTCCCGGAACCCGGAACACCAAACACCATCCCGTTTCCATTCTTTAATAATTTACGGTTTCCTATGATCAGATTTTTGGATACCTTGTTAAATCCATAGCAGTAGCCCAAATCATCATGGATTTCCTGCACATTAAACGGAATGAAAATAGAAAGTTCTTCAGAGGTAATTGTCCGCATCGTATCAACAAATCTTGCTCCCGTCGGCAATGATGTATTCAACGCATCAAGCTGTCGATACGAATGTGGAACAATATCCATGTTGTGTGTTTTTCCAATGATACGCACCTTTTCTGTCCGCTCCTCCAGTTCTTCCATCGAACCAGCTTTTACCACAATGGTAATTCCTACATAAAGAAGCCGCTCATCAAACGAAGAAATACGATCAAGCATCTCCTCGGTATCTCTTTGCTGCTTTCTCCTCTCGTAATTGATGTTGGTAGAATAATCTCCATTTTCGTTTTTCAATTCCTGCTCACGGTTAATGCTTCGTTCATTGGACATGTACTTTTTCATCACCATCTGATATGCCACATCATTGTCAAGCGGCTCCACATCCATCGAATAAATGATCGGGAAGTCCATATTTGTCAGTTCGTTTAAGAATTGATCCGTCAAACCGTTCGGATATTTTCTGATAAACATCACACAGGCGCAGCTTCCGCCCTCCATCTCCAGATACTCCGGATGCTCCCTCAATGAAGTATTGATAATGTCATTTCTCCAGTCCCGTTTCAGATGCAGATATTCATTCCAGTTAAAAGAAAAAGATGCTTCGTCACCCATGCGATAATAACTGTGTAATGCTCGCAAGCGTTCCGTGGCATCTAATGGTATCAGGCAGCTCCCCAATCGGTGAAATAACTGCTGTATGGAAAACTCTATGGTGTTAAAGTAATTCTTAGCACTTTCATAATCCGGCTTTCTGCAACTGACAATGAAATACTTGGATTGTAGAAGTCCTCCCCGCCCTTCCTGCAATCGCTTTTCAATCAGCTTGTGGTATTCTTTCGCCAAAGGCTCCATTTCTTTGCTGACTGCCTTCTGCAGAATTTCTTCCCGCAGCCTTCCATTGTCGGCATAATGATTGGATACAATCACCTTGTAGCTGACATTCATTGACCGAAGCAACGTTTCAAACCGCTTGCCGGTTTCTTCTTTTTCTTCCTCATCCTGCGTGGAAAAGTTAATATCCTCAAACAGATACATCCTGTCAAACTGGTGAATCTTCTTTTTCCCTCCGTCTTTGTTTGTCGGACTCTCCAGTTCAAAGATACCGTTTTCTGATATTCGATAGATTGGTATCGTATCCTGAATACACAATGGCACTTTGTAAATGCGTTCTGTCTGTGGAGTCAGCGAGTCCTTTCTGAATAATTTTAGCATTTGTTTTAACCTCCTGTTCTTATTTTAAGTATGAAAAAAAGAACTACCGAAGTAATTCTTTTTCTAAATATATTGTTATCGTTCATTAAACAAAAAAATATTTTATTTTCACATCACGAATCTTGTTTTTGAATATATAAAGATAACAACTGCATTTGACAACTATATTTTTGTTTTCCAATTTCATTTTCCGATATGCCAATCACCTGATCATCATCAACAACTTCACAAATACAATTAAATTCTTTGCACATAACATCCAACAATTCACACATGTCAGATACTTCAATTCTGTTATCATCTCTTGTCATATCAGTATGGGCCAAGAATTGTCTTCTCATTATTTTTACTGTCTCTTCAGTTTTCCTATTCCCTTTTTGTTTTTTCACTTGCTTATCAGGACAATTACAATTTCGCAATATGTCATTAACTGTATTCCGGAATTTAGGAATAGTATTAGCTTTAGAATCATTATCATAATATATTTTCCATAATGTCAATTCTAAATCTTTTTGCAATAAAAAAACAAACTGATTACTGATATTTATCACCTTATTATATAAATCCGGTCTATCTTTTTGTAGTTCTATATATGCCTCAAGAATTGCAACCTCACAATAACATTGCTTAATCATGGTATAAAGTTCATTGTAATTTCTATAAAACTGCTCATTAAATTTCATAATTGCCATTTTGAAATATTAATTTCTATTTCTACTAATTTTAGTAATAACGACCTTAGTAGCAGAATTAATTTTCATCCTCCAATCCTAATTATCATGTCGCATAAACCACCTACATCTATCTCAATTATACTCCCCTCTATGTAAGAATAAAAGCGTATTATTAAATTCGTTTTGCATGTTTCGGTGATGGTTCTTTCCGCAATTCCTCATTGTATATCTCCCCCTTCGGATCAACTCCACGAATCATAAGCTCCGCTGACATATTCTCCGGTATGTTCCAAACCACATTTACATCATGCAGATTTTCAACCAATTCACGAATCTTTTGAATGGCAGTTTCTTCCGCATTGATCTCTGGATAATAACGCATCATATCCAAATCTATCGTTTTACCGGACACCAAATCTACCTGCGTATCTTCCATTTCCGTCTGTCCCGGCTTATGGATCTGAATACCGATGCTTGGAATACCGTTAAGAGGACCTTTTTGATACTCTTTCCAAAGAGCAATGGCTTCTTCTGCATTTGAAATGTCATCCCGGTATCTTCCCAGAGAATGAAACTCACCGCACTCAGCCACGGTAAATGTGATTTCCGATCTCTCCGGTTTTTCTGCAAAAAAATCCTTAACTTCACAGAAGCCAAAAGAATCCACATAAAATGCTCTCTTATCACCTCCGGATTCCAAAACAATCACATCACTCACCGACAGGGAATGACCGGTAAAATCCTCTGGGCGGTGGAGATTAAACCGTTCATACAAAGTATCCAGTGTTTCTCCAGGCTTTAATTCCCCCTGATACTTTGATTCATAATCACTGACATTTACCTGCAATCCTGTCTCCTGCACATAGTTCATGCCCCAAAAACGGTACTGTTCTCCATCGCTTCCGTCTTTGATCTGCAGGATTTCATAAGTGACAGGTGATGTTCCGTGGTAAAATGCTTCTTCTTTTACACCGTCTGCTACATGAGAAATCAAATGTGCATAATGACTTGGTTCAAATAACTCCGGTACATTTTCCCGGATACTGAAAGTCTTTCCTGTTCCTCCTGCTACAATGACATGATCATAAAATTCAATATCTAACAGTAGGCTGGCATACATCATTTTCTCTGTCACATTGCGATCTGACACGCTCATCTGAAGATCCGATGACGGATGATTATGGAGCATAATCATCCCTGCAGCATTACTGAGTATGGCTGTTTTATATAATTCTCTTCCGGTTACCAGAGAAGCATTGACACTCCCAATACTGACCACATTGAAATTGATGGGACGCCCCTTGCCATCCAGATTGACAACACAAACCTCTTCCCGGTCAAGTTCTGCTAATACCGGTGCCAGAACAGAAACCGCTTTTTCCGGCGTATCTATGCGTTCCATACTGAATACCCCTGCTTTATCCGTCAGTTTTAACCGTACTTCCACCTGTTTTAATTCATGTTGCATTCGATTCCACCTCCACTTTTACCACTAACACCGTATCTTCCTCTTTTTGTTCAATGAGCTGTTTCAGTTCCTCCAATGAGTGGATCACAATACCTGTCTGCTCTTTTTTACTCATATATTAATTCCTTTCCTGACTAATGAATTTTCCCAGAATGTTTCATCGGTTCATGGCTTTGTTCCGGCAGCTCTGACTGCAAAGTATTCTTTTCTTCCTGCACATCAGCCACCGGCTCTAAATCCAGTTCCAGGTTCTTTTTCAGGTTCCTTTCCGGAACACATCTGCTAAATTTATGCTCTTTTGCGTCGTACTGGTAGATGTTATCCGATAAATATTCATCTTCCGACACACACTTGGCGTTTACCGCATTTACCATATCTGTAAGTTCTCTTGGACTTGCATTTACTCGTTTAGGCACAATAATTACTTCATGCACTGAAGATGGAAGAATATAATAATCTCCTCCCACTTGATCCGCCACCATCTGCTGAACCTTTTCATTGATAATGCATACAGCACCATTTATCTTGAACTCGTTGCTCAGATAATACATCTCCATCCCGCCGTTTGAAATTATCTCCTCGGCATGCTCTCTTGCCTCTTCATCCGAGAGTCCCTCCCGTTCTGATAAACCGTCTGCAATAACCTCTTCCGCTGTATCCATAAGTGATACACATACTACCGGGGACAACTGTTCCAAATTTTCCATTGCCAGTGCATGCAATTCTTCTAGTGTAACCCCATATTTTCCCATCAAAAAGTTTGTAATCATAAGGGAACTCATAGAATATGAATTTCCAAGCACCTTTATATAGTATGTAACCGCCAGATCTTCCCTCTGTGTATATGGTGCATCCTGTAAACGGATACTGTTTTTCTCCAGATTCACCAGTTTAGGAAAAATATAGTCTTTTACTATCTCATAATTTCCTAAATCCTCCAGTTGTGCCTGAAATTCCCTATTTACAACCGGTTCGATATTTTCAATATAAGCATCTGCAATATTCGACACGATTTCATCCAAGTCCTTTCCCTCTTTATATTGTTCATACAAAGGATTCAGATAAATGGCGGGTGAAACATGACTGCCATGACTAAAAATCATCAAGCCATCTAACACCATATCATTGTTTTTCACCACCTGCTGAATCGAAATCTCTTCCTTTTCAAACTCTTCTGGCAGATAATCCGTTACATTTTCTTTGATATACTCCATAAATTCGCTATAACTCTTCATTTCGTTTTACCTCTTTTCTTTCTGTCTGGACATGATGTCCAAACGCTGCTTTAATGTACTTGTGCCAAGTTGGATGTTCTTGTCTCTGTTGGTTCTCGTGATTTTGCATGGTAAATATGTTTTTCTTCTCCTACCGCACAAAGTCCTCTCAGTATTCTCATATGGTCAAACGGCTTCATCCGGTTTGTTCCGGAATCATACTCATACGCAGCATGGGATTTCATTGCCGGTGAAGATAATACCGAATCTCCCAACTGGCTTAAAATGGAACGCAGATAAATCACACTGTCCTGCTCCACTTTCGGCGCAATCAGGTATTCCGTATCCGATACCGGTATAGCATAAAAATCACCATCCATATATTCTGACATCTGCTTTTGCATTTCCTCACTATCAAGGCTCTCTGCATTCTGCTCCGAAGAAAAACAGACCACTTCGCTTTCTTCTTCCGGCAGGGCGTCTAACAACACTTCTCTCGCCCGTTCCTCTGTCATTTCATACTCTTCCATAAATTCCGGCAGAAGATGTTCTAACAGCCATTCGCCCAAAGGAGTAACCGTCGGTTCACTCTCAAGTACCGGTGTCTCGCCTTTTTCATCCATATTTAACAGGGCATCCAGTTCCGCTAACCGTTCCATCTTCTCCTTCAGTTCTTCCTCCGCAGGAAACGGCTTTTGCACCTCCATCTTTGCCGTTTCCAACTGGTGTGTGACATTGTTAAGTTTTGTCTCTGCTTCTGAAAGTTCCCCAGCCATACCACCTAAAACATTGTGAAGTCTTGTGATATTTCCAAACGCATCCGAACCAAGTTCAAAGTTGTGGCTAAGTTCTCCTTTCAGACTCATCACAAACTTGCGGTTAAAGGAATCAAAAGTGACTTTCATTCTCATACCGGCATACTCACCGATCTCCACCATCTGCTGCAGGGAATCCATCTCCTGGCACATGGCAAGAATGGCTGTTCCTGCTTCCTTTTTGTCCGTAAAGATACGGTTTCCCACTTTCATGGAAAAGTTGTCCTTATCCACCGGAAGATTCTTTCGTACTGTTTCCATATCTGTCTGAAATCCCCGAATCCGCTCTTGCAGAATTTCAATCTGCTTCGGATAATTCTTTGCGATGTTATCCTCCAGCCGGTAAATCTGACTAGTATGGTTTGCTTTCATCAGTTTCAGCCTGGACACCTGAATATCCAGGTCCATCTTTTCTTTGATATAAGGATTTCCGGTAGCAAGTGCTTTGACCTCGGCATAAGTAAGTGCTGCTTCATCCACATCCTCACAGCTTCGTACCGGCGATTTACTTGTCATGATCTGGCTGATGAATTTCTGCTTGTTTTCTATTACCTGCCACGAATAACTGTCGAATGTGCCTTCTGTCACATAACGAAAAATAGACACGGTATCATTTCTGTTACCCTGTCTGAGAATACGTCCCTCCTGCTGTTCAATGTCTGACGGACGCCATGGAACGTCCAAATGATGCAGGGCAACCAGACGGTCCTGCACATTGGTTCCGGCTCCCATCTTCTGCGTGGAACCAATCAAAAAACGAACCTGTCCGCTTCTTACCTTGCCAAACAGCTCCGTCTTTCTTAACTCCGTATTCGCTTCATGAATAAAGGCAATCTCTTCTTCCGGTACACCCCGGTTCATGAGCTTTCGCTTAATGTCGTGGTAGACATCATCAAACACTTCTGCTTCTAACATATCATTTCCAACACCTGCGGTCGTTTTCCCAACGATCTTCGGTGTCGAAAGGTCACAAAAGATAAGCTGTGCGGATTTGTCTGCCTTTGTCCTGTCCCATATTTCATACGCCTTTTGCACAAGAGCGTTTACTTTGGAATGTTCTTCATCCGGCAGTAACGGATTGATCAATCTCTGATCCAGCGCCAGCTTCCTTCCATCATTTGTAATCTTTAACATGTTATCTTCATGCGGTTCCACTCTCCGGTCACGGACTGCCTCCGCCCGCTCCGCTAACGATGCGACCATCTCCTTTTGATGTTCGCTCGGCTGTAATACCACATTTTCATACTCTGCTTTCGGAATGGGTAGATTTAACATATCCGGTGTTTGAATATCCGCACACTCCTTAAACAGGGCGATTAACTCTGGCAGATTGTAAAACTTGGCAAATCTCGTTTTTGCACGGTATCCGGTTCCCTCTGGCGCAAGCTCAATCGCTGTCTGCGTCTCTCCAAAGGAAGATGCCCAGGAATCAAAATGCCCCAGTCCCATCCGCTGCAGCGTATCATACTGCAGGTAACGCATGTTGGTGTATAATTCCGTCATACTGTTAGAAATCGGGGTTCCCGTTGCAAAGGTAATGCCCTTTCCGCCGGTCAGTTCGTCCAGATACTGACACTTGGCAAACATATCGGAAGATTTCTGTGCTTCCGACTGAGCAATCCCCGCTACATTACGCATTTTTGTATGTAAAAAAAGATTTTTGTAATAATGACTTTCATCCACAAAAAGCCTGTCCACTCCTAGCTGTTCAAAGGTCACAACATCATCTTTTCTAGAAGTATCATTGAGTTTGTCCAATCGTGTCTGAAGGGTTTTCCTCATTTTCTCCATCTGCTTAATGGTATAGCGTTCTCCCTGCTCCGCTTTGATTTCTTCAATCGACTGTGTGATCTCAGCAATCTGCCGCTCAATAATGGCAGTCTGCCGTTCGGCAGATAGCGGTATTTTTTCAAACTGACTATGCCCGATGATCACCGCATCATAATCGCCGGTAGCAATCCGTGAGCAGAACTTTTTACGATTTGCCGGCTGAAAATCTTTCCTGGTAGCCGCTAAAATATTGGCTCCCGGATACAATCGTAAAAAGTCACTGGCCCACTGCTCCGTCAGATGGTTTGGTACGACAAACAAACTTTTCTGACATAACCCCAGACGCTTGCTTTCCATTGCAGCCGCAACCATTTCAAATGTTTTGCCGGCACCGACACAGTGTGCAAGCAGTGTATTATTTCCATACAAAACATGAGCCACGGCATTTTTCTGATAACCCTTTAACTCAATATCCGGTGTCATGCCCGGAAACTTCAAATGAGAACCGTCATACTCTCGTGGTCTGGTGGAATTAAACAATACATTGTATTTACTTACAAGTTCATTACGCCTGTCCATGTCACGAAATACCCAGTCCCGGAAGGCTTCCCTCATGGCATCCTGCTTCTGTGCAGCAATCGTTGTCTCCTTTTTATTGAGAACCCGTTTCTCTTTGCCATCCTCGATCACTGTGTCATACACACGGCTATCCTTCAGATTCAGGGAGTCTTCCAAAATCTGATACGCATTTCTCCGGCTGGTTCCATATGTCATGTTTACAAGTGCGTTTCCAAAGTCCGCATTTTTTCCTTTCACATTCCACTGCCCGGTCACATCGGAATACTGAATCTTTATCACATCACGATTTAATAAATGCTCCGGTGTCTCAAACACTTCCCGCATAAAGTCCTCGACAAATCTCGGTTCAATCCATGTTGCTCCAATCCGGACTTCAATCTCACTGGCATCCAGTTCTCTCGGCTGTACCCGTTTCAATGCTTCCACATTGACCGCATACATGGGTTCATTCTTCGCAAAAGTTTCGGCTGCTTCCAGTTTGTTTCGCACATTTCCGCTTAAATAAGCATCCGCCGTTTCCCATCCCTCACTAAGTGGATTTTTGAAAATAATGCCGGTCAACTCATCGATCAGCGTATCTTCGTCTTTTCCACTCAGTTCGGACATGTATTCAAAATCAATCGCTGCTTTTTCTGCCAATGAAACCGCTAACGCTTCACTTGCCGTATCCACACTGGTCACAACTTCTGCTTTCTTTATGGTACGCTTTGTAAACATATCCGCTTTTCCAAGAAAGTTGCCTTCCTCGTCCTGTTTCTCCAGCGAACAGAGCAGACAATAGCTGCTGTCCTGATGAAACGCCCGCTTATTGGTTTGGGAATAAATCCTTCCATAATCTTTTGCAAAGGAATCATACAGGTCATTTAACTGTTTCTGCCGGAAATGAATCTGCTCATCCGGATAATCTTCTAATTGTAACCGGATCAACTCCCGTGTGCAGTCCCTTATGGCAACCATGCCCTTGATTCGCTCAAGGATTCCCTCAGAGGCTTCCACCGGACGCATCAAAGAGTTTTCCCGATAATACAACCGATCATCAAGCAGCGCATAGCTAAAGTTTTTTACTTCCGGCACGGCAGGGATAACCTCTGCTATCAACTCCTCATTCAGTTCTTCCAGTTCAATTTCTTCATAAGAACCCTCGATAAAAGACAGACTCTTTTGTAACTGCTCCTCGAAAGGAAGTGAATCATCCGGCACACAGGTACTCTCCATTCCATACGGTCCGCTGACCATTTCCATCGAGCCAACAACCATCTCCGGATGTTCCACAAAATAGCTGTTCATGGCAATGCCGTTCTCATCCTGTGAAAGATGCACCCAGTCCGGTTCTATGTCTACGATACGGTCACGCTTCTGTAAGAAAAGGATATCCGATGTGACTTCTGTTCCGGCATTGACTTTGAATGCGGTATTCGGAAGCCGTACCGCCCCCAATAGTTCTGCTCTCTGTGCAATGTACTTTCGCACCTTTGGATTTTCCTTATCCATCGTTCCCTTACTGGTGATAAAAGCAATCACACCACCCGGTCGCACCTGATCTAAAGTTTTTCCAAAGAAGTAATCGTGGATTAGGAAGTTGTATTTATCGTATTTCTTATCTGCCACCTTGTACTGACCAAATGGAACATTGCCAACAGCAGCATCAAAGAAATCATTCGGAAATGCGGTTTTCTCATATCCATCCACGGTAATGTTGGCTTTCGGATATAGTAGTCTGGCTATTCGTCCTGTCAGACTATCCAGCTCAACACCATACAGATGACTCTCCCGCATCGTCTCCGGCAGCATACCAAAGAAGTTGCCGATTCCCATCGAAGGCTCTAAAAGATTTCCTTTTGTAAATCCCATTCTTTGCAATGTCCGGTAAATCCCCTGAATAATCACAGGACTGGTGTAATGAGCGTTTAAGGTACTTTCCCTTGCAGATATATACTCTTCCTCTGACAACAGGTTTTTCAGCTCTGCATACTCCTTCGCCCAGGCACTCTTGGTTTCATCAAACGCATCCGCAAGACCTCCCCAGCCGACATACTTTGATAAGACCTCCTGCTCCTCATTCGTTGCCGGTCTTTTCTCCGATTCAATCGTTTCCAATGTACGAATGGCTTCCACATTTCGCTGAAACTTTTCTTTCGCTGTGCCGACACCTAATTCCATGTCGGAAATTACATAGTTTTCTGCTGAAATGTCCTCTGACACATTATTTTCTAAAAGGACCTCTGGTTCACCAATTACTTCATCCAGTTCTTCCTTTGCCTGCTGCAGTGCCTTCTCTTTCTGTTCCTGTTTATACTGGATATACTTTTCTTTCGCTGCTGGTGTAAGATAACGATCTTCCTTTATCAGTTTTCCAATTCGTTTTGCTACTACCTGCCATGATAAAAGAACTTCTGCATCCGGCGTGAAGATAGATCCCTTACTTAATTTGATTCCTTTGGCATCATAATCTTTATAACTATGGTCGGAACCAGCCAGCGCATGACTAGCCCCTCCGGTTCCATACTCATTTTTCAGAAAATCAGCAGCTTCCTTTAAGGTATGCTCCTGATGATAGAAGTCATAAATGCGGAAGCTGCCATGAACAAAGCCGGAACCTTTTGACAAAGTATGATCAATTTCATCTGCGGTGATAAAATCTTCCGTGACAACATTTATATCTTCCGGTAACGGGAACTCAACTCTTTCATTCAAAAAATCTGCAAGGTCATCTCGCAGCTCCTGTGGATCTTTTGCTAACCGGAATCGGTACTCCAGTTCGCCTTTTTCTACTCTTTGAATGGTTCTGTCCATTTGTGCAATCACCTTTCGGACTTCATCCTCTTTGGCTAACATATCGACAATATATTCATGTTCCCCCGGATAATTATATCCACTGATTCCCAGTTCTTCCGGAAATGTTCCAACCGAATCCCGGAAATAAAAGAAAAGCATATCGGCTAACTCTTTTCTTACAAACTGTTCAGCCAGATATGCTTCGTTGCTATCAATGTAACTACCTGCTTCGATCTGTCCACGGATTACAGACTCCACAGCACTCCAGGAAAGATGTAACTCCGTGTGCTCAAAAGCAGAAGTGCCATGTGCCGCATACATTCCATCCTGATTAAACCAGACTGAAATTTGTTCCACTCCAAGTTGAAATCCTTTGCCGGTTTCTCCGTATTCTTTCTGAAGAAAATCCGCCATTTCTTCCGGTGTTTTTCCGGTTTGATACTTATGATAAATTCGTTTCCGGCTATTCTTCTTTCCACCGCCGGTGCGAAGAATCTCCTCGATCTGCTCTACAGTTATCGCACCGAAAAGGAATCTGTCCGATGGCATTTCTGCCTGTGCCATTGCAATATTTCCCACCTGTTCCGACATAAGAGAAAATAAATCCATCTGTCGATAAGGACTGTCTGCAGGTGGTTCATACTGCTCTAACTCTACTACTGATAAACCAGTTCTTTCAGAACGATCTCCTCTGCCTGCTGATAGATCCGGTTCATCTCTTTCGTCCATTGCAGCGGATCGTTCTGTTTCAGTTCCTCCGTCACGGTCTGGTTCTTCAACAACTGCTGTGTCAGCACCTCGAACCTCTCCTCTGCCTGTCCCTG
>OJMM01000253.1_pt1 | contig 36172 bp, 28 predicted proteins | sample 1597231 | NCBI WGS metagenome assembly OJMM01 (sample SAMEA2452128, study PRJEB22498) | human gut metagenome | reverse complement strand
ACTGATCAAGGCAAGCAATGTGTATTCTAAAACGAGGTTTGTGAAATATTAAAAAAAACTCAAAAATGCCCTTGCCATTTCGACAAAAACGTGATATGATAATACTCGTTTCAATGCCGGCATGTCGGAATGGCAGACGAGGCAGACTCAAAATCTGTTGTGGGCAACCACGTGTGGGTTCAAGTCCCACTGCCGGCATTAAAAAGTAAGCGAAGCCTTTGTTTGTGAGGGTTTTCGCTTTTTTTTATTTGCCGTATTAAACAGTTCAGATAATTCTAAAATCTTTATGAAATTTATCTCGCTTTTCTTGAAAAAGAGATGAATAAGTGATATGGTACATCATAACAAAACGAAATGGAGGAAAAGCCAATGAACCTTGATAATAAAAAGCCTGGCAGAAAACCGCTTTATGTATATTATATCATTGCGGCAGTTATTATCATTCTTCTGAATGTGCTGTTACTTCCTGCAATTGAGGGACGAAAGGTACAGACGACTGATTACAGTACTTTCCTGACAGGAGTAGAGAAGGATTACGTTAAGACAGTAGAAATTCAGGATGATTATATTTATTATGTAGCAGAGAGTGACGGACAGGAGGGTTATTTCAGAACTGTCAAGATGAATGATCCTGACCTTGTAGACCGTTTGCATGATGCAAATGTCAAGTTCGGTGCAGCAGCACCACAGCAGACAGCAGCCCCGGCAAATAGCTGGACCTGTGAGTGCGGAGCATCAAATACCGGAAAGTTCTGCAGTGAGTGCGGAAAACCTGCACCGGCTCCGGTAAATAGCTGGACTTGTGAATGTGGAACCGTGAATACCGGAAAGTTCTGCAGTGAGTGTGGAAAACCTGCACCGGCAGCGGAGTGGACCTGTGAGTGTGGAACCGTCAACAAAGGTAAATTCTGTAGCAATTGCGGAAAGGCAAGGAGCTAACTATGGCAGTTATCAGTTTTAAGTGTCCAAACTGTGACGGAGAACTGATTTTTGACCCGGAAACACAGAAGTATAAATGCGAGTACTGTGGTTCAAAATTTACCCAGGCGGAATTGGATGCATTGCAGCCGGCAGAGTCTGAGGAAACGGATGCCGGTGCAGCGGATGGTTCTGATGAAGCAGAGCAGGAAACAACCGAACAGCAGAGTGCGGACACAAAGAAAAAAGAAGGGGAGGACGGCGGCGCAGAGGCAGTCATTTATAACTGCCCTTCCTGTGGAGCAGAAATCGTGACAGATGCAACGACAGCAGCCACGTTCTGTTATTATTGTCACAATCCGGTCGTGCTTGGAAAACGGCTGGAAGGAAAGTATCTTCCAAATAAAGTCATTCCTTTTAAAATTTCCAAAAAGGAAGCGGAAAAACGTTTCTTAGAATATGTTGGAAAGAAAAAATTTGTTCCAAAGGCATTTTTTAATAAGAAACAGATCGAATGTCTGAGTGGTGTCTATTTCCCATATTGGATCTATGATGCAAAATTGCAGGGAAAACTGCAGGGCGAAGGCAAGAAAATCCGTGTGTGGAGAACCGGAGATACCGAGTACACAGAGACAAAGTTTTACCATGTGGAGCGTGAGGGTGAGGTTAATCTGAAGAATCTTGCAGAGAACGCACTGCAAAAGGCAAATGTGCAGCTTGTGAAAGGGGTACTGCCGTATCAGTTCAATGAGATGAAAGATTTTAATATGGGATATCTTTCCGGTTTCATGGCAGAGAAACGTGACATCGAGCAGAAAGCAGTGGAAGGAAATATGCAGGCTACGATGAAAAACTCAGCGGAAAAACTCATGCGGGAATCTGTTCAGGGATACAATGCGTTATCGGTCAACTCATTCGGGGTGATCCCGAAGAAGGAGGACTGGTCTTATGCGTTGCTTCCGGTCTGGACTGTTACCTATAAGGGGAAAGATGGAAAAATCTACTATTATTCCATGAACGGGCAGACAGGAAAAGTGTTCGGAGAACTTCCGGTAGACTACGGAAAAGTCACGCTGACGGGTATTATTTCGGCAGTCGTTGTCTTAATCATTGCATTGATCGGAGGGTATTTCTTATGAGAGATAAATTAAGAAAAAGAATCGCTCTGTCCGCAGTAACTGCACTGACACTTTTTGCGGCTGTACCGGTCTATGCGGATACTTATGATGCGGTGTATGATGATGCAGCGTTACTTTCAGATGAGGAACAGCAGTCGCTTTCGGAAGAAATCACCAATCTGCAGGAGACCACAGGCTGGGAGATTTTTGTCCTGACGACAGAGGATGCACAGGGAAAGACAGCGAGAGAGTATGCGGATGATTTTTATGACACGACAGCAACAGGCGATGATGGCGTGGTGTTCCTCATTGACATGGATAACAGAGAGGTTACGATATCGACTGCGGGAGAAGCCATTTACTATCTGAATGACGACAGGATCGATGATATTCTGGATAACTGTTATGATTATGTTGTGGATGGGGAATATGCTTCCTGCTTTTCTTCCATGTTAAGTGATGCAGAGTACTATTATGAGGTGGGAGTCCCATCTGACGCATATACCTATGATGAAGAAACAGGCGAGATCCATTATTACCATGTACTCACGTTGGGTGAAATTCTGTTTGCAGTTGTACTTGCAGCAGCTGTGTTTGCCGCTGTATTTTTTGGAATTACCGGAAAATACCGTCTGAAATTTGGCGGTGGATACCAGTATGATTATCATGCGTTTGGAAAAGTTAACCTGACCGGTCAGGAAGACCGTTTTGTCAACCAGATGGTGACGCATCGGAGAATCCAGACCAATAGTGGAAGCAGCGGAGGTGGCAGCAGCCATTCCGGCAGATCGACGGTACATACCAGCAGTTCTGGCAGAAGTCATGGAGGCGGAAGCCGCAAGTTCTAAATATCAGAAATTTGGTGAATAAGAAACAAAAATATAGAAATGTTCTGGAAAAGAGGTTGCCTTGGCAGCCTCTTTGTGTTATTATCTTCCTCATGAGGACAAATGTAAGTCCCAAACAAACAGAATAGATTCTATATACAAAAGAGAATCTGTTGAATCTGGCAACTAAGAGGTATTCATTTCCATGAAAGACAAAATGCAATATTATGTTTTGAAAGAGAAGGCAGTGCCGGAAGTACTGCTGAAAGTAGTGGAGGCAAAAAGGCTGATCGATTCCGGTAAGATCGCATCGGTGCAGGAGGCGACAGAGAGTGTAGGGATCAGCCGCAGTTCTTTTTACAAGTATAAAGATGATATTTTTCCTTTTCACGAGACAACAAAGGGAAAGACCATTACGATGGTCATTCAGATGGATGATGAGCCGGGACTTTTGTCCGGGGTATTGAAAACGATTGCTGATTTTCATGCCAATATCCTTACCATTCATCAGAGTATACCGGTCAATGGAATCGCAACGCTGACGCTCAGTATTGATATTTTACCGCAGACGGGGGATGTTGCAGAGATGGTCACAAAGATTGAGAGTGTGGGCGGCATTCAGTATGTGAAAATTCTGGCGAGAGAATAAAAACAGACTGGCAAAACAGAATAGTTTACATAATACAAAAACAGAAAGGCAGAATAAAAATGATAAAAGTAGCAATTATGGGTTTTGGAACGATCGGTTCCGGTGTGGCAGAGGTTTTAGACATCAATAAGAAGAGCATTGCAGCCCGCGTCGGCGATGAAGTGGAATTAAAGTATGTTCTGGATTTAAGAGATTTTGAGGGAGATCCGATCCAGGAGAAAATCGTACATGATTATAAAGTGATCGCAGAAGATCCGGAAGTAGCGATTGTAGTTGAGACAATGGGTGGCGTGGAACCGGCGTATACTTTTGTAAAAACAATGTTAGAGGCTGGAAAACATGTGACAACTTCCAATAAGGCACTGGTGGCTGCAAAAGGTGCAGAACTGATCGCACTTGCAAAAGAAAAAAATGTGAATTTCATGTTTGAGGCGAGTGTCGGCGGCGGTATTCCGATCATCCGTCCGTTAAATTCCTGTCTTACTGCAGATGAGATCGAAGAGATCACTGGTATCGTAAACGGTACAACGAACTATATGATGACTGAGATGACAGAAAAGGGTGCTGATTTTAATGAAGTTTTAAAGGATGCGCAGGCAAAGGGGTATGCAGAGAAAGATCCTACTGCCGATGTGGAAGGTTATGATGCATGCCGTAAGATTGCTATTTTAACATCTTTAGTATGCGGACAGCAGGTTGATTTTGAGGACATCCACACAGAGGGAATCACAAAAATCACACCGACGGATATCAAATACGCACAGGCGATGGGAAGAGCGATCAAACTGCTCGCTACAAGCAAAAAAGGACCAAAAGGTTACACAGCAATTGTTGCTCCATTCTTACTTCCGGCATCTCATCCGCTCTATGCAGTAAACGGCGTGTTCAATGCAATTTTTGTACATGGCAATGTGTTAGGTGATGCAATGTTTTACGGCAGTGGTGCAGGAAAACTCCCAACAGCTAGTGCAGTGGTTGCCGATGTCGTTGAGATGGCAAAAAATCTGGACAAAAATATTCCAATCGAGTGGAGCTCCCAGAAGTTGGAACTTGTAGATTACAAGGAGTGGGAGAATCGGTTCTTCATCCGCACAACAGCAGACAAAGCAGCTGTAGAAAGAGTATTTGGAACTGTTACGTATGTACAGGCAGAAGGCGTGACCGGAGAGCTTGGCTTTGTGACAGAGAAGATTTCTGAGAGCGACTGCGAGAAGAAGGAAGCCGAACTTGGAAATGTTTTACAGAAGATCCGTGTAGCGTAAAGATATAGAAATACAAATTTATTTGCATTTGGTGAACTGCAAGTGAATAAAAGAGAAATACAAATGGAAATTTCGCAAAAATAAAGCGAAATTTCCATTTTTATGTTAGAATATCAACAGTATGAAAAAAAGAATGGAGCAGAAACAGATGAAAAAAATCGGAATTATCGGAGCTATGGAGCTTGAAGTAGAAACTTTAAAATCAAAAATGAATGTTGTAAAAACAACAAAAAAAGCAAATATGGAATTTTTCGAGGGAACATTAAACGGTGTTGAGGTTGTCATTGTGCGCAGTGGTATCGGAAAAGTAAATGCCGGTATCTGCACACAGATCCTTGCAGATTTATTTGACGTGACACATATCATCAATACCGGTATCGCAGGTTCTCTGGACGCACAGATCGATATCGGGGATATCGTTGTTTCCACAGATGTCCTTCAGCATGACATGGATGTCCGTGTATTCGGTTATCCGTTAGGCGAGATCCCACAGCTTGGAACTTTAAGTTTTCCGGCGGACGAGAGAATGGCATCCCTTGCAAAGAGCGTGTGCGAGAAAGTCAACACCGAAGTGAAAGTGTTCTCCGGCAGAATCGTAAGCGGCGACCAGTTTATCTGTGATAAGGAAGTGAAGGACAAATTAGTCGAGAACTTCCACCCACTCTGCACTGAGATGGAGGGGGCTGCGATCGGACAGGCAGCATACTTAAATGAAATCCCATTCGTGATCCTCCGTGCGATCTCTGACAAGGCAGATAACTCTGCGGAGATGGATTATCCTACTTTTGAGAAAAAAGCGGCGGAGCATTGTGCGAAACTTGTGGAAGAGTTTATTGTAGAATTGTAGGATACGTACAATATGTATAGGTGCAGAACAGGACAAATTTGGAGCTGCACAATCGATATTGGCAAAAACAAATAGGTTCATATAACTATAAAAGAAAAGGACATGGATTTATGAGGTTATCTCATTTTCCATGTCCTTTTACTTTATAGAAAATTCTGTGCCTGCAAAGTAAAAAAGTATTTTATCTGTTCTGATAATACCAGAATAATATGAAAAATACTCGGAATAATATCGAAAAATATACGGAATAATTCCAATAAATGTTGCGGAAATAAGTACATATGGATATACTATATGTAAATAAGGTGGAGGATGTGTACAATGGTAAAAATGATTTCAGTAAAAGAAGCTGCAAGACGATGGAACATCACAGAGCGAAGAGTAGCGGAACTTTGCAGAAGTGGAAGAATCGAGGGAGTCGTGAGGCAGGGACGCAGCTGGCAGCTTCCTGCAGATTCATTAAAACCAGCTGATAAAAGAATACGCTCTGGTTCTTACCGGAAAAATCAGAGATCATCCTGCCGACCTCTTCCAATCGGTGTGTCAGATTTCCGGCTGGCACAGGCGGAATATTACTATGTTGATAAGACGATGCTGATAAAAGATTTCATTGATGAACGTCCGATGGTAACACTTTTTACACGACCACGCAGATTTGGAAAAACGCTGAATATGGATATGCTGCGGACTTTTTTTGAAAAAACAGAGCAGGATACATCGGTATATTTTCAGGATAAGAAAATTTGGGCATGTGGTCAGAAATACCGGGCGTATCAAGGCAAATATCCGGTTATTTTCCTGACGTTTAAAGATGTGAAATTTAATACCTGGGAGGAGACATTTTCTGCAGTCAGGGATATTTTTGCAAAAGAGACGCAGAGACACGAAGAACTTCGGACGAGTGACCGGTGTGATGAATATGATGAACGGAAATATGCAAGGCTAGCGGAGGGAAATGTGACGGAAGTAGAACTCTCAAGTGCATTGGCGGATCTTTCGGCAATGCTTCATAAACATTATGGAATCGCTCCGGTCATTATTATTGATGAGTATGATACGCCTATCCAGCAGGGATATATGAAAGGGTATTATGAAGAGATTATTCTTTTTATGAGAAATCTGTTCTCCGGAGGGTTTAAGGATAACAGACATCTGGCATTTGGTTTTCTTACCGGAATTTTGAGGGTGGCAAAAGAAAGCATTTTCAGTGGAATGAACAATCTGTCCATCAATTCGGTTTTAGACCATAAATACAGTGCTTATTTTGGCTTCACACCGGATGAAGTGAGAGAGATGGCTGCATATTATGGAGCATCCGATCATTATGATGAAATTTGTGAATGGTATGATGGCTATCGTTTTGGAAAAACAGAAATTTTTAATCCGTGGTCAGTTGTGAACTATTTCAGTAATGAATGTGAACCGCGGGCATTCTGGGTATCTACCGGAAGCAATGATGTGATCGGTGAGGTTCTGGCGGAGGCAGATGAGGAAATCTATCATCGTCTGGCATCCTTGGTAAATGGGGAAACGATTATGACTTATATCGATACCGGTGTCATCTATCCACAGATAAAAAAGAATCCGTCAACGATTTACAGTTTCCTTTTGGTTACAGGTTATCTGAAAGCAGTAAAAACAACATTATCCTTTAATGGGGATTTTATGTGTGAGGTTGCACTGCCAAACCGTGAGATAGCACTTGTGTATCACAAGGAAATCCTGCAGAAATTTGAAACTATGATTCCGCAGTCAACTGCAATTGCAGTGCAGGAAGCAATTTTTTCAGGAGATAACAGAAAGTTGAAGACACAGATACAGACATTGCTGATGGAATCGGCAAGCTCGTTTGATACAGCCGGAGAGAATTTTTATCATGGGTTTATGCTGGGACTTTGTGCATTGCTGGGAGGTTTTTTTGTTACATCCAACAGGGAGTCTGGCGAAGGACGCTATGATATCCAGTTGAAACCGGTAAAGAAAGGTCTTCCGGGTATTATAATTGAATTGAAAGCAGAAAAAAATGGTACAGAAGAGAGCCTGAAACAGTTGTCAGAGACTGCACTAAAACAGATTCAGGAAAAACAATATGATACAGAACTAAGGGCAGCCGGGGTAGAAGTGATTTATAAATATGGTGTGGCGTTCTGCGGAAAAAGAGTGGAAGTTGCAGTGGGGTAATATAACCAGTGAGGAAAGGAAAATGCAATCAAAGTAGTGTGAAAGATTGAGAATTCATAGAAATGTGGATATTATTATAAAAAAGCGGGGAGAGAAGAAAATGAAAAATTTTCTTTTCTCCCTGCCTTTTTATAATCAATCAAAGTGATATGGCAATATTCTGATTTGAGAAGAAAATCATTAAGACTCTCCCGGTGAAAAACGTGTCTGAAACGTAATATGCTGGTGCTGGCGCTCGTCACTAATCAGCCCAAGCAGTAAATCATAAATATAGCCTGCCATTTCATCTCGTGGCTGGATAAAAGTAGAAATGGAAGGGATGCAATAGTGCATGGAAGGCATGCCGTCAAAGCTGATAATATGAACATCTTTTCCGGGAATCTTTCCAAGATCATGGATTGCACGGATCGCGGCAGGCGTTACGATATCTGAAATACTGCAGATGGCAGTGATTTCTGGGTGCATAGTAAGAACTTCTGTCAGCTCCCGGTAAGCACGTTCGCACTGATAGCCGCTTTCTGCAAGATATTCCGTGGAAAGACCATGGGAAGACAGCGCATCTTCGTATGCCTGCCAGCGGAGGCGGTACACACTGGTATCGATCTTAGAAGAAATCAGCATACAGATATGGCTGTGGCCGTTTTTGATCAGGGATTCCATCTGCCAGTAAGCAGTCTCATAGTGGTTGACCTGGACGCTTGAGTAAGTTGTGGCGGTCATCATGTTATCTGGTGGTAGGACAGTATTGACGAAGATAACAGGGCACTTGAGTGCGGCAAAGGAATCGGCAGGGACATCTTCAAAGTTTCCACCGAAGTAAATAAGACCTGTAAGCTGGTGTCGGTCGATATAAGTTAATAATTCCTGAAATTTTTCATTTTTATTTTGTGAAAAATAATTATCCTGAAAGGATAAAACAGTATAGTCGGCGTTGTGAAAGCGCTCGGAAAGCAGGTTCTGCATTGTCTCGGAAACCCAGTTGTAAACATTTTCCGAGACAAGTCCAATACGTGGTGTAACAGCCTGTTTGAACTTTCTGCCGCCGTTTTTTGTGGTGTACTGATTCTCTTTTATGATCTGTAGTACGTGTTGTCTTGTAGCTTCGCTGATATCGGGATAATTGTTTAAAACTTTGGAAACAGTTCCCGGTGTCACGTTCGCCAATCTGGCAATATCTCTGATATTCATGAATGTTCCTCGTCGTGTGATTTTGTGCAAAGTGCAGATGGAACGTCAGATGTATCAAAGAGACTACTTATCGGATGGATTCCAAGTGCATATAAATTTTGATATGCTTTTTCAATTGCTACATCCCAGACCTGTGATGGATTGTGGCAGTCCGAACCAACGATCACGCGGGCACTGCTGCCTTTGACCATTTCCCAGAAAGCAGGGTGCGGATACTGATATCTGGTTCCGTCTGGATAAAACTTTTTTTCGCGCCGGAAGCCGTTGGCATTGTATTCTAACACTGTGCCGGTAGTGACAGCCGTATCAATGATAATGTCAGCCGCTTTTTTACAGTTGTCATCCCAGACAAAATTATCAGCCATATAAATATCAGGATGTGCGACTGCCAAAAATAGTCCGGTTTTCATTCCGTCAGCAACATTTTGTGCGTAGACAGGAAATTCGTCTGTAGAAAGTGCATCGGTATAATTCGTGGTTTTTCCAGATGCATTTTTATAGAAATGTTCTCCCATAAGCAGATAATCCATCCCGGAACGGGTGAGAAGTGCTTCATAGTAATCCCGGTATTCTGGGAGATATTCGATTTCCAATCCTTTCCATAAAATTATATCAGTCCGGTATTGTACCGTCAATGCATTTATATCCTCGATATATTCAGATAATTCACAGTAAGGCATTCTCATTCCAAAATCATAATCGGGAAATGGGGCGTGGTCGGAAAAACCGAGCTGTGTAACACCGGCAGACAGTGCAGACTGGACATAATCGGCTGCAATCCCGTCTGCGTGGCGGCAACGGTTGGTGTGTGTGTGAAAATTTATTTTTTTCATAAATATGAAAACTCCCTTCTGGCGAAACAGAGTGTTTTACAAAATGTTTCTTAAATGTTTCGCAGAAAATATCATAACATTGTACAAAGAAAAACGCAATAAGAAAAATAATATGTACAAAATGAATTATATATTGACATGATATCTCAAAAATGCTATGATTCATAGCGAAACAAAACGAAAATATTTCGGAAACGAAAAACAGGAGGAAAAGGTATGAAACGTAAAGTATTAAGTGTAATGTTATGTGCAGCTATGGTAGTATCCATGACCGCATGCGGAGGAAGTGATGCAAAAGAGAACACTGCATCAGCAAATGCATCTGTTTCTGAAACAGAACAGGGTGAAGCAACCGAGCAGGATGCACAGGAGGAAGAACCGATCACCTGTACACTGACCGTATGGTCACCGTCAGAGGATCAGGATCCGGAATATGGACAGTGGTTAAATACCATGTGTGACCAGTTTAATGAACTGCATCCAAACTGGGATATTACATTTAACTATGGTGTTTGCACAGAATCTGATGCAAAGAAATTAGTTCCACAGGATATTGATGCGGCAGCAGATGTATTCATTTATTCTTCTACCGGTCTGGAAAATCTCTGTCAGGCAAACAGTCTGACCGAGTTTGGCGGAAAGTATCTTGATACGATTCGTGAGAACTACTCCAGCGTCTTAGCAGACAGCTTAACTTATGATGACGGTGTTTACGGCGTGCCAATGACAACAAACACTTACTTTATGTATTACGATAAGAGTGTATTTTCAGAAGATGATATCAAATCTTTAGATACAATGTTAGAAAAAGGAAAAGTAGCGATTCCACTGAACAATGGTTTCTATCTGGCTTCCTTCTATCTTGGAGCAGGAGCAACTTTCTTCGGAGAAGAAGGTAACGAGCGTGAAGCAGGAATTGTACTTGATAACGATGAAACGCTTGCAATGACCAATGCACTGATCGATATGGTACAGAATGAGAATTTAGTTGTTTCTTCCCCGGAAGATGCGATTGCCATGATGCGTGAGGGGAATGTCAATGCATATTTCTGCGGAACCTGGCAGGCAGCACAGACAGAAGAAATCTTAGGCGATAACTTTGGCGTTGCTCCGCTTCCTTCCATGACAGTTGACGGAGAAGAAGTACAGTTAAAACCGTTTACTTCATCCAAAGCAATCGGTGTTAAATCCACAACTGCTTATCCGCAGGTTGCGATTGAGCTTGCAATGTACCTTGGTGGCTATGACAGCCAGAAATTACATTATGAAACCCGTGGATATGTTCCATGCTATAAAGGGCTTGTAAACGATACAGAGATCCAGAAAGATGCCGTTGTAGCAGTAGATTCCTGGACAGTCGAAAACATTGCCGTGCCACGTGCGAACTACACAGAGATGTCTTATTTCTGGACAGCGGCAGAAAGCTTTGGTAATGAATTAAGAGACGGCATTATGACACATGAAAATGCAGCGGAGAAATTAAAAACATTAGAGGAAAGCTCCAATACATCCGGTGTAAATTAATGTTCCGAAATATATCTATGAAATAAGAGCGGGGTTGCAAAAGGATGAAAAGCAGAAAAAAGAAAAAAGAGTTTTATACAGAATATACTGCCCGGAACGCATTAAAGAACGGTTCTTTCATCGTGCGTCTTTCGGCTATTGTTTTTGGGCTGGGCTGTCTGGTACACAAACAGATCGCAAAAGGGATTCTCTATCTGACATCGGAAATTTTACTGATCGTTTATATGGTGCAGACAGGATTTTACAATTTAAGTAAATTCAGGACGTTGGGAGATGTAGAACAGCAGAAAGTATGGAATGAAGCGAAAAGTTTATATGAATATGTGGATGGAGATCGTTCCCTTATCATTTTATTGTATGGTATCGTCACACTATCCCTGATTCTGGTATTTTTCCTGATAGCCAAAAGTTCTTTAAAACAGGCATATCGTCTGGAATGTCAGTCGAAAAAGGGAGAACAGATCCTGACGTTAAAGCAGGAGTTAAAAGAATTATTAAATGGTAATCTGCATATCACACTACTGGCTTTTCCAGTACTTGGCGTACTGATGTTTACAATCCTGCCACTTGTCTTTATGATTAGTATGGCATTTACGAATTACAGTGTGGAAGGAAATAAGCTGGTTTTATTTGACTGGGTCGGACTTGAAAACTTCCGAAAAATATTTGATTTTGGTGGCAGCCTTGGACAATCATTCTGGTCAGTTTTTGGATGGACAATGGTGTGGGCAGTCGTTGCGACTTTTTCTAATTATATTCTGGGAATGCTCCTGGCACTGTTTATCAACTGGAAAGAGATTCGTGCAAAGAAAATGTGGAGGTTCTGCTTTGCCCTTACGGTTGCAATCCCGCATTTTGTCACATTGCTGATCATTAAGTCCATGCTTCAGCCGGAAGGCGCTGTGAATATCTTGCTTCGTAATCTCGGACTGATCGGAGCAACACAGTCACTGCCGTTCTTTACGGACGCAACTTGGGCGAGAGTCGTTGTCATTTTAATCAATATCTGGGTTGGTGTTCCGTATACACTGCTTCAGGTGACGGGTATTCTGCAGAATATCCCGACAGAATTGTATGAAGCTGCCAGAGTGGACGGGGCAGGTCCTATTGTGACTTTTATGAAAATAACACTGCCATACATGCTCTTTGTCACAACACCATATCTGATTACGACCTTTACGGGAAATGTAAATAACTTCAACGTTATTTTCCTGACGACAGAAGGTCTGCCAAGATCGGTAGGTTCTACGGCAGGAAAGACGGATCTGTTGATCACATGGCTGTATAAACTGACAATCGAAAATCAGTATTTTGATGTAGGGGCAGTCGTTGGTATTATGACATTTGTAACATTGACGATTGTGTCGCTTGTAACATTTACATTTAGCGGTTCAAACAGGAATGAGGAGGCGTTTCGATGAAAGGGACATTTCACAGATATTCAACTGGCAAGAAAATAAAAGTCATTTTAGCCCATGCATTTCTTACTGTTCTAGCAGTCGTCTGGCTTTTGCCTGTATTATGGGTTATTTTGACAAGTTTTCGCGGAACAAAGGGATCTTACAGTTCCACCTTTTTCCCGACGCGTTATACACTGGATAACTATATAAAATTATTTACCGATTTTTCCGTATTTAATTTTCCCAAGATGGTATGGAATACATTTATCATAGCATCGGTAAGCTGTATCATATCCACATTTTTTGTGATTTCGGTGGCATATACTCTTTCAAGACTGCGGTTCCGTGCAAGGAAACCGTTAATGAATGCAGCTATGATTATCCATCTGTTTCCTGGATTCATGTCGATGATCGCGGTATATTACATTATAAAAATGCTTGGCTGGAGTGACGGACCAATGTTGCGTGTGGCAATGATTGCAGTGTATGCGGGAGGCGCAGGCTGCGGTTATCATATAGCAAAAGGATTTTTTGATACGATATCCATGTCGCTTGATGAGGCGGCACTATTAGACGGAGCAAGCAAATGGCAGGTTCTGACACAGATTATTATGCCTTTGAGTAAACCAGTTGTTGTATACACGATGTTGACTTCTTTTGCAGGACCATTCAAAGACTTTATGCTCGCAAAGGTATTGTGTGGTGCAAATCAGGAGTATTACACAGTTGCAGTCGGCTTGTACCAGATGTTAGATGTGGAATATATTGATCAGTGGTTCTGTAGCTTTGCAGCAGGTGCGGTTATTATCTCCATACCGGTAGCAATTTTATTCTTATGTACGCAGAAGTATTATGTAGAAGGTGTCAGCGGAGCAGTAAAAGGCTGATGTCAGACAGAAAGGAATGACCGGCATTGGAAAATCTGACAATCACGGAAATACTTATCCGCATGATTCTTGGGATGCTGTTTTCTGGAATCCTTGGATATGAGAGGGAGCAAAAAGGGCGTCCAGCAGGATTTCGTACTTATATTGTAGTATGTATGGGAGCGGAGATTGCAATGATGACCGGAATTTACCTCAAAATATATATGGGAGATCCAGATTCAAGTAGAATTGCAGCGCAGGTCATCAGTGGTATCAGTTTTCTTGGTGCAGGAACTATTCTAGTGACAAAGCAGAATCAGGTAAAAGGACTGACGACTGCAGCTGGACTTTGGGCAGGTGCTTGTCTGGGACTTGCGTTGGGAGCCGGATTTTATTCTGGAGCAATAGTGGGCTTTTTCACACTCTGGTGTGCAATGCGCATTCTGCATTCAGTGGATAAATTGCTGAGCCGGACAGTGAAAGTGTTTTCTATTTATGTAGAATTTGCGGGAATTCGGGAATTAAGCAAATTTTTATCTTATGGAAGAGAAGTTTCATGTATCATAGATGAGATTCAGGTAACAAAGCAGAAAGACTCAGATGGTGAAAAGGTAGTGGCGGCAACCATGACGTTACACTTTGCCAGAGCGGTTTCACATGAACAGATCATTGAGGAGTTTGGAAAACAGGAGGGAGTTCTGTTTATTCTAGAAGTATAAAAAGATAGTTCACTGCCCCGGGCTGAAATCAGTTACAAGGTATCTGATTTCAGCCCGGGGTGTTGCGTGTTCTCAACGTTTATGTGTTAGGGTGTACTCAAAATAAAATACTTGTTATAATCGAGCTAGAAAACTTATCAAAGATGGCAGTTATGGAATAGAAAACATAGCTGCAAAATCTCTGGAAAGGAACAGAATAAAATTTGCAAAATTACGATCATTTAGGGCAGGTATTTAAAAATCTGCGCACAAACAGACACATCTCCCTCAAACAGATTTCAAATGAGCGGGTTTCCGCAGCTCAGATTTCGCGATTTGAGCGCGGGGAATCCGATATCTCACTGGAAAACCTGCGCCGCATCATAGAGTCGTTTCTTCGATAAGTCGGGAGATTCATTTAGTATAGCACCGAGCTCTTCACTCAGAAGATGTTCTACTTTTCTTTTGAATTGCTGCTCGGTTTCTCCTGGCTTTTTTCCTCTCTTTAAAGCTTTGGTTTCTTTCTGACACACTTCCTGAAATAATTGCAAATGTTTATTGATATCTCCGGAGAAAAGCAGTGTCTGATAATAAGCGGTAAGTGCAGGCATTTTTAAAGAGCGGACAGGTTTTACCGGTTTTCTATGAAGATTTTCAAAAGTCGAAAGAGCTTCTTCCGGTGACATGAGAGGTTTTATATATTGTTCTGCATGAACCGGAAGATAGACACACTCACGTTTCCCAGAAGAGAATGGGCGGAGGGTGTAATATACGGTTTGATTATCCGGCAAAAAAGAAAGTGTGCCAATTGCTTCAATTTTATAAACACCTCTGCTTCGATAGAGAACACGATCACCGATATGATAATTCATTTACTTGATACCGTCCTTTCTAATGAAAACGAACGGCCGCAGGGCGCGGGCGTATGAAAAATTGTAGTAGGAGAAGTTTTTGTATAGCCTTTATTTAGTCGAAATAATCACCGATTGGCTGCTGATTGTTCTGCTTTTTCAGTTTTACAACAATCGAACCATCATCCAGCGTGGTCTCTTCGGGAATTTTGAACTTTGTGCCGTTTTTTGTCATATGATTTTTATAGGATTCGTATTCGTGCTGTACCTGCTGGCGGTTATATTCGGATGGATATTCATCTTTGACCTGAAAACATACAGGTTGTAATAAACATGCGGCTTTGATTCTTTTCATAAGGATTGTTCCTCGCTTTCTTTTGATACTATAATTATAGTATAATTTTGCACAATTTTTCAAAGGCGATCTTGTACAAAAATTACAATTGACAAAGTGGTGAAAATGCCTATCGGAGATGATGTGTAAATGCCACTATCTTGATAGAGTAAGGAAGCCCCTATAGAATAAAGGTTCCAATAGTGCTATAATCATGATTAGTTCCAACTAATTAAAAAACGAGGTGTATGAAATGACAATTCACGAATATGGAACCGACAAGGAGCAAGTCATCGTTTTAGTACATCCTTCCGTAGTGATGTGGGATTTTTTTGAGTACGTCATACCGTTGCTCAAGGAAGACTATCACCTGATTGTTCCAGCGCTTCCGGGATATGATGAAAAGAATCCGGATGTGGATTTTACAGGGATAGAGGAAATCGCAGACGAGCTGGCAAAATGGCTGATTGCACATAACATAAATACCATCGATCTTCTTTATGGCTGTTCCATGGGTGGCGCTGTTGTGCTGAGAATGCTTGCGGAACAGAAAATCAGAATTAAAAACAGTATTTGTGATGGTGGAATCACCCCATATCAGCTTCCATGGATTGTTACAAGACTGATTGCGGTCAGAGATTTTCTTATGATCTCCATGGGAAAAATCGGTGGATTGAAGCTGTTGGAAAAAGCGTTTTCTACGGATGAGTATAGTAAGGAAGATTTGCAGTACATTGCGAAAGTGCTTCATTTTATCAGCTACAAAACAATCTGGAGAACGTTTGAGTCGTGCAATAATTATGCAATGCCGTGGCAGATACCACAAGATCACGGGAAATTGCAATATTGGTATGGCGAAAAGGAAGCGAAAGACCGGGCGCGGGATATCAAGTATGTAAAAGAGCATTTCCCGTCTGTGGAAATTATAAAATTTGAGGATATGGGACATGGAAGCATGGCGACATTATATCCGCAAAAAATGGTAGAACGGATGAAAGAGATGGAAATAAATGGAACATACAATGACAATCTGCTACTGTGAGGATGAATCCGCACAGGCGAAAGTTTTTTCGATAAAAATTGACCAGTGGGCGAAAAATAAAAATATAGCGGTTCACACAGATCTGTTTGAGAGTGCGGAAGAATATCTGTTCAAAGCAGAGCAGAATACCTATGATGTGATCTTTCTTGACATTTCCATGAGAGGGCAGAACGGCATGGAGCTTGCCAGAAAAATCCGTGAGAAAGAGAAGGATGTGGTTCTTGTTTTCGTGACATCGGATGCAAGTTATGTGTTCGATGGATATGAAGTGGGTGCGTACCGTTATCTGATGAAGCCGGTGGATGAGGAAAAGCTGTGGGAGATTCTCGACTATGCCAGAACGCAGAAAGAGGTAGAGGAGGAGAATTACATCCTTGTGAAAAAGGACAGCCAGTCTGTCCGTGTTAATCTGAAGGATATAATTTATATCGAAGCTCAGAAACATTATGTAAATCTATTTTTGATCAGTGGAGAATGTGTGACAGTAAAGACTGGATTTTCAGAGTTACTGCAAAGTGTGCAGGAAAAGTCAAAGGAATTCATTACAACACACCGCAGTTACGCAGTGAATATTGAGAAAGTTGTCAGGATTGGAAGAACGGAGTGTGTTCTATCGGATAGCAGTGTCATTCCTGTCAGCCGGAGTTTCTATAAGGAAGTGAATGAAGCGTTTATAAAGTATCATCTTGGAAGAGAATGAGGAAAGTCTCTGATTTTTTTGTATACACTGTGGATTAAAAATCACGATATAAAAAATATAATTGACATAGCCGTACGAAGATATTAACGAATAGAGAAAAGAAATATCTTCGTACGGCTATTTTTATACATATTATTGGACTGTTTATTTTGAGCGAAAAGAATGGATTTACAATATGCCGATGATGTGGTAAAGTTAATAAAAACATAGATTTCAGAAATTTTATCTTATAAGTTTTCAACATTAATCTATCTATTTTCCCCTATAAGTTAAAAAATGAAGAACGAAAGCGAAATGTAAAAGGAGAACGAAATAACTTGAAGAAAAATGTGCGCATTGTAACTGATCTTGACGGAAAAAGAGTTGTATTAATCAACGACATTATTTTCAAAGGAAAAAGAAATATTAATTGGAAAGATGTAGAAAAATATTTGAAAAAATATGTTGGCGAATTTTATGAGATAGCGGATACGAAGGATATTGTTTATATTGGAAATGATTTGTCAGATGAATATGCAAACTCTAATTATACGCATTGCTTAAAGGGCGCAAGCGCAAAGGCGAAGGCGAATGCAGCTCAGGGAATACCGGAAATGATTGAAATTGCATTTGATAAAAAGTATGAGGAAAATCGAAAAGAAAAACACACAAAAGATGCTAAATATGGGTGGTATCGTTATGAAACCCGTTTTGCATTGCCAATTTTTAATGATGATGGAGTAATTGAGAAATATAACGTGTTTCAGGCAATCATGTTGATACGGCATGCCAGAGATGATAAGATGTATTTATATGATGTGATAGAAATAAAAAAAGAAACGAGCAAACTTTTCCAACTAAATGGTTGTACTCAGTAAAAGAACCCATTTCTTATACAAAATAATACAAGAAGAAAGAGACTCTGTCAACCACATTTCAGGAAAATCATTCAATACAAAACATATTTGAGGAAACAAACATTGGAAATCAAAGATATTTTTCTGATTTTTCTTGTATCAGCTGCACTTTTGGCATCCGCCTCTATCCTGCTCCGCCTCCTCATAAAAACCTACTATGAGAAGAGCACGGAAGCCTACCAGAACAAGCTTGTGAAGAATCAGATCGAAGAAGTGAATAATGTATATATGACTATGCGTGGCTGGCGGCATGATTATCACAACCATATGCAGTCGTTAAAAGCTTACCTTGCGATGGACGATATCAGCGAGGCGAGGGCGTACCTTGATAAGCTGGAGACAGATTTAGACGATATCAATCTCCTGTTTGATACCGGAAATATCGGTGTGGATGCAATACTGAATTCCAAAATCTCACTGGCAATCCATAATGGCATCCCGGTTGATTACAAGGCAACGGTTCCGAAAAGAACGACTGTGACAGACATTGATCTGTGCGTTGTGATCGGAAATCTGATCGACAATGCTGTGGAATCGTGTGAGAAAGTACCAAAAGAGCAGCAGTTCATCCGCCTTTATATTGGACAGTTCAAGGAGCAGCTTTATATTTCCGTGAGCAATGCAACCAATGAGACCGTGCGCAAGCTGGATGAGGAGTATATTACGCACAAGCGTGGCAATCACGGGCATGGCTTGAAGCGGATTAATCTGATCGTAGAAAAATATGACGGCTTTATCAACCGGAAAAATGAGGCTGGAGTCTTTGTGACGGAGATTATGCTGCCACTATAAATGTCATTCGTGCACGGATTTTTGCAATCCGTGCATTTTTTGTGCGTAAACATAAAAATCTGTGCTAATCTTATCCCAAGATGTTTGTAAAAACTGATTACAAACCTGAATTGGGAGCTTATACAATAAAACTTTCCAGTATTCTATTACACAAAATGCCGGCGCAGCATATAGTATCAACACTTGAAATGATTACATTTAGGAGACGTAACATGTACAAAACAAAAAAATACACCCTCTGGAGCAATTTCAGATTCGTTTTTACTCCAGTATGGAAAGAAAAAAGAAGCTATATAAGAGATATGATAACCGGAATCATCCTGTCAGTGATCGTGCCGGTGATCGGTTCCATGTTAAGCGCACTGGTCGTTGGATTACTTGGAGAAAGCTTATCCGCAGTAACGGTGATTGCAGCAATTCTCTCTGCATTTGTGGGTTATGCACTTGTGAATGCAGCGGATACGTATATCAGGCAAAAGCATGTCTATCATCACATAGAGGTGCGTTCCCAGCTTTTTATGAGGCAGTTTGCAAAAAAAATCTGCGAGATACCACAAGAGCAGTATGAAGACCCGGAACTGAAACTTTTGCGGGAGAAAGCATGTGACGCAGTCGGCTGTAATAATGCAGGAGTTGAGGGCTTGCTGCGTGCGGTCTCTGCATTTGGAACCGGAGTGCTTGGTCTGTTCGTTTATATGGTGATCGCAGGTTCCATTCATCCGGTGATCCTCTTGTTATTATTCGGGCTCTCTGTTATTGGTGCATTTTGTAACAGTCTGCCGGACTGGTATGAGAATAAAATCAGGGATGAGAATGCCAGGGATGAGATGACGATGCAGTATATCGACCGGCTTTCTGATGATGCGATAAGCGGAAAGGATATCCGTGTTTTTGGGTTGAAAAAATGGATCATCGGGAAATATGGAATCGCGATCAAAAATACCAGAAGACGCAATGCGAAGAAGAATATTATCGCATTTGCCGGAAAATCGTTGGAAACCATTCTGACAGCTGGACGGGATCTGATCTGTTATCTGTATCTGATCAGCCAGTTGAAAAATGGAATGTCCCTGACGATGTTCGTATTCTATCTGGGAATCATCGGAGGTTTTTCTGCATGGTTTGCACAGGTGAGTGACAGTTTTGCGAAGATGAAATACTGTAGTGTCCATATCACAGATTTTCGGAATTTTTTGAATCTGGGCGAGGATGCGGGTGAGAAAAAGATTCCACAAAACCAGTTTAAGACAGTGAAAGTGGTGTTTGACCATGTGACCTTCTGCTATAAAGGTGCAGAAAAACCGGTGTTAAATGACATTTCTTTTTCTTTAAAGAGTGGGGAACACAAGGCGTTAGTCGGATTAAATGGTGCTGGAAAGTCAACGCTTGTGAAATTAATATCAGGTCTGTATCTGCCAACAGAGGGAACGGTTTATGTCAATGGAATCGATACAAGGGAATTAGACCGGGAAGCTTATTACAGGCATGAGTCAGCTGTTTTTCAGGATACCTTTACTCTGGCCTATTCCGTGGCAGAAAATGTGGCACTTAACGAGCAGTGGGACGAGGAAAAAGTATGGGAATGTCTGGAAAAAGCAGGACTTTCCCAGAAAGTGACAGCATTGCCGCAGGGGCTTTCTACCAATCTTGGAAAAGAATTAAGTCAGGATGGCGTGCGCCTTTCCGGTGGCGAGACGCAGAAGCTGCTTTTGGCAAGGGCATTATATCGTGATCCGTCTATAATCCTGCTGGACGAACCGACGGCAGCATTAGACGCACTGGCGGAGTCCGAAATTTATGAGATCTATAACCGGACATTGGCGGATATCACAGCGCTGTTTATTTCACACAGGCTTGCTTCCACACGCTTCTGCGAAGAAATATTGCTTTTGTCCGATGGAAGGATCGCAGAATGTGGAAGCCACGAGGAGCTGATGGAGCAAAAAGGAAAATACTACGAACTGTTTTTAGTCCAGAGCAAATATTATGGAGAAGGAGGTGCGGCAGATGTCGATTAAGGAGATGTGGAACTATCTGATTTTCCAGACGAAAGGATACAGACAGCTTGGTGCTGCAATCGTGGCTGGAGCGGTCTGCGGCGCAGGTATCTCTTATATCAACAGCATTCTCTATGCGAGGATCATTGACACCCTGCTGTTGGAACAATATACGACAGCGGTACATTATGTCTGGATCATGATATTAGCAGTTCTTGTCGCACGGCTGGTTTACATAATGTGCAATCAGATATTTGAACAATACGCAAGCCCAAGCCGCAATGAGACCAAAAGACGGACAGCAGAGAAGGCATTTTCCATGGAGTTTGAGGAGATTGAAAAAGAGGAAAATCAGATTGCCTTCCGGAGAACCAGAGGGGGAGTGAATGGTGCCGGTGATATTGAGGCGCAGTTGGACTCGATTTATAAATTTTTTACAGAATGTGTCAAAGTTCTGTTTGCACTCGTGTTTCTTCTTATACTGATCGTGCAGTCGGCGCAGGGAGCGCATGTTGCAGTATGGAAAATAATCCTGATGACTGCTCTGTTAGCAGGGATGTTTGCATTTTCTTTCTGGGTAAATGTTCGTGTTTCGGAGAGCATTGGGAAAAAACAGGTGGAACTCAATCATGAAAATGAGCGTATCAATTTTTTGTATGGTTATCTGTTTAAAATCTTTACATCGGAGACGGCGGCGAAGGATATCAGGCTTTATGGAATGCAGGGTTATCTTTGTGGAAAAAATGAGACATGTATCAATGCATCATCCTATTTTTCAGAAGAAGGGATTTTCGAGGGGAAAAATCAGGCAAAGTTTTCATTTGTGGTACAGCTTCTTGCTGGTTATATCTATGTCTATGTGGCGGTAATGGCGATGTCTGGTGCGGTGACGATCGGAGATGTGCTCATGTACTCCGGGGCGATCATCACGATGATGACCGGTGTGCAGAATATCCTGATGCAGTATAACCAGATCAATTACCGCAATGAGTATCTGAAAACGTATGAAGAATTTATCAATCGCCAGAACATGCATTACGACGGCACACTTCCAATCGAGAAGCGGGACGACAACGAGTATGAATTATCCTTCCGCAATGTGTCATTCTGTTATCCGGGCACAGAAGATTATATTCTGAAAAATGTCAGTCTGGATTTTAAAATTGGGCAGAAAATGGCGCTTGTCGGTAGGAACGGAGCTGGAAAGACGACACTCATCAAGCTGCTTTTACGGCTTTATGAGCCGACCGAGGGAGAAATCTGCCTCAATGGAATCAATATTGAAAAATATGATTATGAGGAATACATGCAGATTTTTTCCGTGGTGTTTCAGGATTTCAAGCTGTTTGCTTTTCCACTGGACGAAAATATCGCAGCAGGGGAGCAGGTTGATAAAGCGCGCTTAAAGCAGGTGCTTACTAAGATCGGTCTAAACGAATTTGCAGAGAGACTGCCGCAGAAGAAACGCACACTTTTGTATCAGGAAAATGGAGAGGGTGTCACACCATCCGGCGGCGAGGCACAGAAAGTGGCGATTGCAAGAGCGCTGTATAAAAATGCACCGTTTGTCATTTTAGATGAGCCGACCGCAGCTTTGGATCCAATTGCAGAAGCTGGAATCTATGAAAACTTCGACTCCCTTGTGGGAGAGAAAACAGCCGTTTACATTTCCCATCGCATGAGCAGCTGTAAATTCTGTGACCGGATCGTTGTGCTTGATCATGGGGAGATTGCGGAGGAAGGGACGCATGAGCAGCTTCTGGAACAGAACGGGATTTATGCGAAGCTTTATCAGACACAGGCGGAGTATTATGTGACGGCACAGGCGGGAGCGTAATATTTACAAACAGATTATTTGACTATTTATGTTGACAGAAAGCATAAATAGTCAAATTTTTATTACTGGGGTACCGGAAAATAGGATTGGATTTGCCAGGGTATGGGAAGAATAGAACTGTACTTCAAAGTAAAATGAAATTTACTTGAAGTGACTTTGAAGTTGACTTTGAAGTGACATTGAAGTGACTTTGAAGAGGTGTTGGAGAACCTGGCAGAAAATCAGTATCTGCACAATAAAAATATATAAAAATTCTCAGTAAAACATTGCTTTTTTATGCATATATGCTATAATGATTCCATCAATGGAAGCAAAAGTTCAGACATAATTGAATAAATGAGTAGAAATCAGAGAGTGGAGATGATTCAAAGGAATACTGCTGTGGGGTGCAGCAGTATATTTTCGATGTGTCATCTCCCATTTTTATGTCTGATTTATGGTGCAGTCAAATGGTAAAAGTTCAAAAGAACAGGGGAGCATTTTGCAGCAGAATTGAAAGGAGAAACAGGCATGGCAAAATATGTAATGGCGTTAGATGCGGGAACAACAAGTAACCGTTGTATTTTATTCAATGAAAAAGGAGAGATCTGCTCGATGGCGCAGAAAGAGTTCCGTCAGTTTTTCCCGAATCCAGGCTGGGTGGAGCATGACGCAAATGAAATATGGTCATCGATGCTTGGCGTTTCGGTGGAGGCGATGAACATGATCGGAGCTGCAGCTTCCGATATTGCAGCGATCGGTATCACAAACCAGCGTGAGACTTCCATCGTGTGGAACAAAGAGACGGGAGAACCGATCTACAATGCGATCGTATGGCAGTGCCGCAGAACATCTGATATTGCGGATGGACTGAAGAAAAAAGGACTGGAAGAAGTTTACCGGAAAAAGACGGGACTGATCATTGATGCATATTTCTCTGCGACGAAGATCAAGTGGATCTTAGACAATGTCAAAGGTGCAAGAGAGCTGGCAAACGAGGGCAAATTGTTATTCGGTACCGTGGAGACATGGCTGATCTGGAAATTTACGAAGGGTGCGGTGCATGTGACGGATTATTCCAATGCTTCGAGAACCATGCTTTTTAACATCAATGATCTGTGCTGGGATAAGGAGATTTTACAGGAACTGGATATTCCTGAGAGCATGCTTCCGACACCGGTGCCGTCCAGCCAGATTTATGGTTACACCGATCCATCCTTCTTAGGGGATGAGATACCGATCGCAGGAGCGGCAGGTGACCAGCAGGCGGCACTTTTTGGTCAGACTTGTTTCCATGCAGGAGAGGCAAAAAATACATACGGAACCGGATGTTTCCTTTTAATGAATACGGGAGAAAAACCGGTATTTTCAAAAAATGGCCTTGTGACGACCATTGCATGGGGACTGGACGGAAAAGTAAACTATGCGCTGGAAGGTTCGATTTTCGTTGCAGGAGCGGCAATCCAGTGGCTTCGCGACAATATGAGGCTGATCGATTCCTCCGCAGACTCTGAGTACATGGCAAAAAAAGTACACGGAACCCACGGCTGTTATGTCGTTCCGGCATTTACCGGACTGGGCGCACCACATTGGGATCAGTATGCGAGAGGTACGATCGTTGGCATCACAAGAGGCACCAACAAAAACCATATCATCCGCGCCACGCTGGAATCCATCGATCTTCAGGTGTGTGATGTCATCGATGCAATGCGTGCAGACGCGGGCGTCGAGTTGAAATCTTTGAAAGTGGACGGTGGAGCAAGCGCCAACAACTTCTTAATGCAGTTTCAGGCAGACATGATCAATGCACCGGTCAAACGTCCAAGCTGTATAGAGACGACTGCGATGGGCGCTGCTTATCTTGCCGGACTTGCCGTTGGTTACTGGAAGAGCAAGGAAGATGTCATCAAAAATCAGAGTATCGATCAGATATTCTCTCCACAGATGAGCGAGGAGGATCGTCAGGCAAAACGGAAAGGCTGGAACAAAGCGGTCAAATACGCTTACGGCTGGGCGAAAGACGAACCGGAAGAGGAAGAAGAATAAAATAATGTAGGAAGGAAATGCGTTGGAAAAAAATTTTTCCTTCGGATTCCATGAAAAAGGTTGAAAATTACAACTACATATGATAAACTCATTACAATTTAAGCAAGGGAATGTTTCGATATCATTCCCTTGCTTACAATAAAGGTATGTTTTGGAGCGGATAGCAATATCCGGTTTGACTGCCCATATATAGTTCATGTAGAGCAAAAGGAAAAACGGAAACGTTTTTTTTTTTGGGAAAAAAAGATGAAAGGACAGGGAAACAAATGAAAGCTTTTTTGATACTCGAAGATGGGAATGTATTTACAGGAACAAGCATTGGTTCTACCAGAGAAGTCATCAGTGAGATCGTTTTTAACACTTCAATGACTGGTTATCTGGAGGTATTGACTGATCCTTCCTATGCAGGACAGGCAGTGGTTATGACATATCCATTAATTGGTAACTATGGTATCACACCGGATATGGAGTCAAAGAAACCATGGCCGGACGGATACATTGTAAGGGAGTTATCCAGAATGCCAAGCAACTTCCGTTGTGAGGGAACAATCCAGGATTTCCTGACAAAAAATGATATTCCTGGAATCGCAGGAATCGATACACGTGCACTTACCAAGATCTTACGTGAAAAAGGTACGATGAACGGTATGATCACAACAAACGAGAACTATAATATAGAAGAAATTATTCCTAAATTAAAAGCTTACACAACAGGAAATGTCGTAGACAAAGTAACCTGTGAAGAAAAACGAGTATTAAGCGGCGCAGGAAAACGTGTTGCACTCATGGATTTCGGCGCAAAAAATAATATTGCCCAGTCTTTAAATAATCGTGGCTGTGAAGTGACCATTTATCCGGCTCACACAACCGCAGAAGAAATCTTAAGCACAAATCCGGACGGAATTATGTTAAGCAATGGCCCTGGAGATCCAAAGGAATGTACCGATATTATCAAAGAGATCAGGAAACTGTACGATTCCGATACTCCTATTTTTGCGATCTGCTTAGGTCATCAGTTAATGGCGCTTGCAACCGGTGCCGACACCCACAAAATGAAATACGGACACCGTGGCGGTAACCATCCGGTCAAAGATCTGAAGACAAACCGTGTATACATTTCATCCCAGAATCATGGATATGTTGTTGATACAGATACTTTGGATCCGAATATTGCAAAACCGGCATTTGTAAACGTCAACGACGGCACAAACGAAGGACTTGAGTATGTTGGAAAGAACATCTTCACTGTGCAGTTCCACCCGGAAGCATGCCCTGGACCACAGGACTCCGGTTATCTGTTTGATAGATTTTTGGATATGATGTCGTAACTGACGAGAGCGGTGCAAAAAGTGGAATACAATTCGTGCAAATTTATTTGCTAAGAATTGAATTACTCTTTTTGTATCGGGCGACCAGCCCGAACGAGAATTTGGAACAAATTCGAGTGAAGCGCAGAGAACAAATTCGAATATTATAGAAGGAGAAATTGTATGCCAAGAAATAAAGAGATAAAAAAAGTATTAGTAATTGGTTCCGGTCCGATCGTCATTGGACAGGCGGCAGAGTTCGACTATGCAGGTACACAGGCATGCCGTTCTTTGAAAGAGGAAGGGGTAGAGGTAGTACTTGTAAACTCCAACCCGGCAACCATTATGACCGATAAAGAAATCGCAGATGAAGTATATATCGAGCCATTGACCGTCGATGTGTTAGAAAAGATCATTGCAAAAGAGAAACCGGACAGTGTTCTCCCAACCTTAGGTGGACAGGCAGGATTAAACCTTGGTATGGAGCTTGCTGAGCAGGGAGTTCTTGACAAATACGGTGTAAAGCTGATCGGAACAACGGCTGAGACAATTTTTAAGGCAGAGGACCGTCAGGCATTCAAAGATACCATGGAGAAAATCGGTGAGCCATGTGCAGCTTCACAGGTTGTAAATAACGTGCAGGATGGTATCAAATTCACGAACACCATCGGTTATCCGGTCGTTCTGCGTCCGGCATTTACCCTCGGTGGAAGCGGCGGTGGTATTGCCCACAATGAGCAGGAATTAGTAGATATTTTAACAAACGGTCTGCGTTTAAGCCGTGTCGGCGAAGTTTTAGTTGAGCGCTGCATCGCCGGATGGAAAGAAATTGAGTACGAAGTAATGCGTGATGCAAACGGAAACTGTATTACCGTATGTAATATGGAAAATATTGACCCGGTTGGTGTGCATACCGGTGACTCCATCGTAGTTGCACCATCCCAGACATTAGGGGATAAAGAGTATCAGATGCTTCGTACTTCTGCACTCAATATCATTTCCGAGTTAAACATCACAGGTGGATGTAACGTACAGTACGCACTGAACCCGGATTCTTTCGAGTACTGTGTAATCGAGGTAAACCCTCGTGTATCCCGTTCTTCTGCACTGGCATCCAAAGCGACCGGATACCCGATCGCAAAAGTTGCAGCAAAGATTGCATTAGGTTACACCTTAGACGAGATTAAAAACGCAATTACAGGAAAAACATACGCAAGTTTTGAGCCAATGCTTGACTACTGCGTTGTAAAGATCCCAAGACTGCCATTCGATAAATTTATTACGGCAAAGAGAACCCTTACCACCCAGATGAAGGCAACCGGAGAGGTTATGAGTATCTGCAATAACTTCGAAGGCGCTCTGATGAAGGCAATCCGTTCCTTAGAGCAGCATGTAGACAGTCTGATGTCTTATGATTTTACAGGACTTAACGATGCAGAATTAAGAGAACAGTTAAATGTGGTAGACGACAGAAGGATCTGGGTGATCGCAGAGGCACTGCGCCGTCACTTCAGTTATGATGAGATCCATGCCATCACCAAGATTGATAAATGGTTTATTGACAAGCTCGCCATCATTGTTGAAATGGAAGAGACTTTAAAGACACAGCCATTGACGGTTGAATTATTAAAAGAAGCAAAACGTATCGAGTTCCCGGACAATGTGATCGCAAAACTGACTGGTAAAACAGAAGCAGAAATTCACGACATGCGTTATGAGAACGGAATCGTTGCAGCATACAAGATGGTAGATACCTGTGCAGCAGAGTTCGAAGCAGCTACTCCATATTACTATTCCGTATTTGGAAGTGAGAATGAGGCAGAGGAAACCAATCCACAGAAGAAAGTATTAGTATTAGGTTCCGGCCCGATCCGTATCGGACAGGGTATCGAGTTCGATTACTGTTCTGTTCACAGCACATGGGCATTTGCAAAAGAAGGATGGGAGACAGTCATTGTCAACAACAATCCGGAAACTGTATCTACAGACTTTGATATCGCAGATAAACTTTACTTTGAACCGTTAACTACGGAAGATGTGGAAGCAATCGTTAAGATCGAGAAACCGGACGGAGCAGTTGTACAGTTCGGTGGACAGACAGCCATCAAGTTGACCGAGAGCCTGATGAAAATGGGTGTAAAAATCCTCGGAACAAAGGCAGAAGACGTTGACGCCGCAGAGGACCGTGAGTTATTTGACGAGATTCTGGAGAAAACACAGATCCCGAGAGCAGCAGGTGGAACCGTATTTACTGCCGAGGAAGCAAAAGAAGTTGCAAACCGTCTTGGCTATCCTGTATTAGTCCGTCCTTCCTACGTTTTAGGCGGACAGGGCATGAAGATCGCATTCAATGATGAAGAGATCGAAGAATTCATCGGAATCATCAACCGTATTGCACAGGATCACCCAATCCTCGTAGATAAATATTTACAGGGAAAAGAGATCGAAGTCGATGCCGTATGCGATGGAACCGATATTTTAATCCCTGGTATTATGGAGCATATTGAGCGTACCGGTATCCATTCCGGAGACAGTATTTCCGTATATCCGGCTCCAACGATCAGTGAACCGGTCAAAGAGATGATCGTGGAATACACAAAACGTCTTGCACAGGCATTACATGTTATTGGTCTGATCAACATCCAGTTCATCGTTATGGACGAGCAGGTTTACGTGATCGAGGTTAACCCACGTTCTTCCAGAACTGTGCCATATATCAGCAAAGTAACAGGTATTCCGATTGTTGACCTGGCAACAAAAGTAATCATCGGCGAGACCATCCGCGGTATGGGCTATGAACCGGGACTTGCTCCGACTGCAGATTACATTGCAATTAAAATGCCGGTATTCTCATTTGAGAAACTTCGTGGTGCTGAGATTTCTTTAGGACCTGAGATGAAATCCACCGGTGAGTGTCTTGGTATCGCCAAGACTTTCAACGAAGCTTTATACAAAGCATTCTTGGGAGCTGGTATTAAACTTCCAAAATACAAACAGATGATCATGACAGTAAAAGATGCAGACAAGCCGGAAGCTGTTGGTGTTGCCAAGAGATTTGAAGCATTAGGCTACAAGATCTATGCGACAAGAAGTACTGCAAAGTATCTGCAGGAGCACGGCGTAAATGCACTCCGCATCAATAAGATCTCACAGGAATCACCGAACGTTATGGACTTAATTCTTGGTCATAAGATCGATCTTGTCATCGATACACCTACACAGGGTAACGGTGATAAGAACCGTGACGGATTCCTGATCCGCCGTAATGCGATCGAGACAGGTGTGTACTGTATCACAGCAATGGATACGGCAAATGCACTGGCACAAAGCCTTGAGACTGCAACCAATGAGCTTACTCCGATCGATATCGCAACTGTGAAGAATTTGTAAACCAGAGTTTAACTGGCGTAGTGTCGCAGATTTTGTGGTGCTTTTATAGGCTGTGAGGGGCAGCTATAAGAGTCCTCTCACAAGGCAAATTTATATGTAATGAAAAAGAAAAACGGTATAAACGAAATATTATGTTTCTGTTCGCTGGACATTCCGATGGGCTTCTGAACAACAATCATGTTCAGCAAAGGCTTCCATGATTGTTAGAATCCCATCTTCATAGCTCACAAAGAAAATAATATTTGTTTATACCGTTTTTCTTTTATTTACATTACGAATGCCTTGTGAGAGTATTCTTATACATGCCCAATCAACGTTATGAACCGCACCACAAAATCTGCAATTTACGTTATGGAACTCCAGATACTTTGCTTCCTCTCCAAGTTTAATCTGTAGCGCTGCGTCAAACGCCGGGAACCATTGGATTTTCTCATCGTTTGTGTTCAGTCATGTTCTCACTTTATGATAATAAAATGTCTAGTATTTTTCAATGCATACAAATGATTTTTACTGTTGAAAATACAAGGTTGGAAATTGTACTCATGAACATTCATATGTATTGAATTTTTCAGCAAAATGGAATCTCGTGCCGAATCGGCTGTGAAAGTTGAGATTATTTCGTGATTTCATAACTCAATCATTTTGCCGTTCGTCAAATACAAATGAATTTGTATTTTCCTCACTTGCGCTCATTATATTCTATATCTGAAAAACGGGTTTGGGATTTGCAGACAGAAACGAAATAAGACCAATCGTAATTATGAAAAAAATCGGTAGAAAATTTTACATCTATGTGCTAGACTTTATAATCATACAAATAAGTAATCGCAAAAATAATAGAAGAAGTACAGGGGGATTTATGAAACAGGATATCATTGCAAATTGCAGAAATGCTCTGTATCAGATTTTATTTTATGGAGTTATGATTATTTATTTTATACTCTTATTTTTTCTTCTTTTCAGAAAAAAAGCAGCAGGATCTTTTCAATCGGTAAATTTGATACCATTTCATTCCATTAGTGCCTATTTATTCAGTGATGACATGGTTTCGCGTGCTTTTGCGCTGAGTAATTTATTGGGCAATATTGCTATTTTTATTCCGATGGGAGTTTACCTTCCGTTGCTGATAAGAAGAAAATCCATCTTCGTCAATACCGTATGTGTTGCATTGATAAGCGCGGTTGTTGAGGTCTTACAATACATTTTTGCAGTGGGATCAGCAGATATTGATGATGTGATCTTAAATACCGTTGGTGGTCTGATCGGTGTAAGTTTATTCAGAGTCATGGAATTATTATTGAAAGATCAGACAAAAAAAGCAGTTACAGTACTTGCGCCTGTGGGAGGAATTTTTTCATTTCTCATACTTTTCTTGGTAAACAGGTAACGGTAGTTCCATTTGCACAGATGTGTTAAACTTAATTCGGAGATAGATTGAAACGATAGATAGGTAATTGCGAAACTCATGAAAACCTAAATCGAATTGTGAAAAAATGACAAAAGCCTGAGAAAACACTGGGGAGCAGAAATCGAACAAGTTCGATTGGCACTTAGAAGGCAGGTGCGGCGTAAGTCGTGACTGGCTTCTTAGTACCGTTACCAGCGACACGTAGCGGAAGAGTGTTTTCGAAAATTTTGTTAATTTTTCACAATGTGAAGTAGATTATGATGAGTTTCGCAAATATCTGTTAAACGATAGAACAACAAAGGAGAGAAAAAGCATGAAGAAATTTGATGACGATCTTGAGTTTGAATCATTGAATGACGAACCACGGGATACCCGCTTTATATTACCAATTATCGTTGTGGCGGTTTTGCTTGTCATTGTGATCGTGGCATTGGTTTTATTAGGAAAAAATAAAGACACAAGTGCTGACTTAATGTCTACAGAGCAGAGTGAGACAACAGAGACAGAAACACAGACCACCGAAGTAATTGGGAATATTGCCACAACCGAGAGCACTGAAGAAGTGGAGGCAGACGATCCACAGAATGGCAATATGGGAACTGACACGGGAGCGAGCGTTGATGTGACGGCACTGTTATCGGCAGGAAATGTGGCAGAGTCCGGCGAGACAACCTTTGGTATAGATGTGGCCAGATATCAGGGAACCATCGACTGGAGTCAGGTGGCGGCTTCCGGGGTACAGTTTGCCATGATACGTGTTGGATACCGCACGCAGAAGACTGGCGAGATCGTTGCGGATACCAATGCAAAATACAACATGCAGGAAGCGCAGGCAAATGGGATAAAAATAGGGGCATACTTCTTTTCGACAGCCGTCACAACGGATGAAGCGGTGCAGGAGGCAGACTGGGTGGCAGATTATATTTCCCAGTATCAGATCACCTATCCGGTTGCATTTAACTGTGAAGGGTTTGAAAATGCAGACAGCAGACAGTACGCTATGACACAGTCGGAGAGAACGGACATGGCAATTGCATTTTTAAATGAAATCTATAACCGAGGCTATACGCCAATGTTTTATGCGGCAAAAAATGAGATGCTTGGCGATGCAAAATGGGATACTTCAAGAATTGAAAAAACTTATAAAATCTGGGTGTCTCAATATCCATCTGTACCGTATCCACAGACCGCACAGTCCGATTACACTGGAACACATGCAATGTGGCAGTACACCAATCAGGGAACGGTAGCCGGAATCAGTAAGCCGGTCGATGTCGATATTGCCTATTTCGGTTATGCAGGAACCGCAGATGCGAAAAGTGATGTGACACCGGAAACAGTCGGTGCAGATGCGGAGGCGTTGATGAATTTCTCTGATGTAAATGAGACGGTTACAGCAAAACAGTCCACAAATCTCAGAAACATTCCAAGTCAGGGTTCTGATGCAACAGTTGTGGCAACCTTGCAGAATGGTGAGACAGCGACAAGAACCGGCGTGAGCAGCAGTGGATGGTCGCGGGTAAGCTACAATGGACAGACTTTGTATGCAGTGTCCAGCTATCTGACGACAGATCTTGGGTATACAGCACCAGCAGCCAATACGGCTGCAGAGACAACAACAACGGACGGCTCAGGCTCAGGAGATGGATTGAAAACAAAATTTACTGCATGCAATGATGTGGTGACAGCGAAGATCGAAGTGAATTTAAGAACACTTCCGAGTGTCACAAACCCGGATGCAGCAGTTGTTGCGGTTTTAAAAAATGGCGAGACCGTGACGAGAACCGGAATCAATACAGACTATGGATGGTCAAGAGTTGACTATAATGGACAGACATTATATTGTGTATCGAGTTATTTGACAAGTGCACAGTAAAAAAGAAGCTGATGCATTCAGACGGAAAAGATGAAACGTCTGAAGGTATCAGCTTTCTTTCTATTATGCAGATTAAATTAATTTTTTTCGCTTTGCCGGACGCTGTTTCTTTACAGGAGGTGTCACCTCATTTCTGGCAGCAATGGATACGGCTGAAACTGGTGACGCAGGCGGGACAGGTTTGTCCATAACTGGCTGTTTTGTGGGCAGAACGGCAGATGCTGCATTCCTGCGCTGGTTTATTTTTTCTTTTTGCGCACGGAAGCGGTCAGCGGTCGCCTTAATATATGGATCTGCAACAAACTGCTTAAGCGTATCGCTGTCGATGGCGATACGGTTGTCCATTGTCTTCATAATATCTACAATCTGTAACTGATCCGAGGTTTCCGGATTGCTCAGATCATAAATCTGGTTATCCTTGAAATTCAGGATCATAGGATGCAGAAAATCAGCCGGATTGTCAGCAAGCACCAGACCTTTTTCTCCGTTTGCAAAATCGAGACATGCACCTGTAGGAAGGATCTGGATGCTGTCCGCCAGAGCGGTGATCACAGAACGGTTATATTCTGAGATGTGGCTGTAAAAAAATGTCATGGCAGCCAGCTCTGACATTGGTGCATGGTTAATGTTCATGGCAGTCAGGCGGTCAAATTTGTCCGCAGCCTTCAATATATCGATCAGAAGCTGAACCGGTGGTTTTGGAAGTCTTGGGCTGATCGTTGCATGATCTTCAAATATAATGTTCTGGATGATCTCAAGACTTGTGTCATTTAAGCCGAGTTCTGCAAAATGCGGACGGATGATCTCATACCCATGTTCTGATTTTAACTGGATGAGATCCCGGTCGGAAGCAGAGAGATCTTCATTCTTATCTAAAATACTCTTTGGAACGGAGAGATAACCAAAATCATATAATAAGGAAGCTGCGATCAGCGACTGGGAGTCTTCCGGCTCAATATGCATCTCATTTGCGATCATCGCAGAGAGGATCGCAACACTGATCGAATGCTTGTATACAAAATCAGCAGAACTTCTGAGGTTCTGTGTGAAATTAAGTTTGTGGTCTAATGCACCATAATGTGTGTATATATTCTGTACGAGTTCCGTGATTGCCGGAATATTTTTCTGTGCGAGAAGCTTATCCATGCAGTCTTTCAATTTGAACATATAGATAGTCTGGAACTGCTCAAATTCAAGGTCTTCTTTGGAAAGAGGAGGAACAGGCTCCGCCGGTTCCAGAATAAATATGCCGATCAGACCGAAATTATCAATACTGTTTATACTCTGAAGTGTTAATTTTGTGTTGCGCTCATATAATAAAACCCCCATTTTATTGTAAATGGGTTTTGCCAGCCGCATTCCCGGCTTTAAATCCTGTGATCTTACAAACTGCATATACCCCCATACCTTTCCTGATGCAAATATGATAAAATAAAAACAAGCTGATACATACCAAATATAGCATATTGAAAGGTTAAATACAATCTGCTATCATGGTTCTTGAAAGAAATTTTTTGAGAGCAGATACAGGAATATTTCAACAGAATGAGGTACCTATGAAAAAAATCCCCTTAAAAAGAATATTTGCAGCGGCAGCATTAGTGTGCTGTCTTACCGTGACAACAGCTTATGCAGATGTCACGCAGGAAGATATTGACAATGCAAAAAATCAGATCAACAATCTGAAAAACCAGCAGAAAGATGCACAGGATGCGGTCGATGATATCAATGGAAAAAAAGGCCAGCTAGAGAGCGACCTGAACAATTTAAATGGACAGATGACCAACATTGTTTCGTCCATGAATGCCCTTGAGTCACAGATCAATGATAAGAAAAAAGAACTGTCAGATCTTGAGGATGAGATCGATCAGACGCAGGATAATCTGGAAGCTGCAAAGCAGCAGTCAGCCAGCCAGTATGAGGATATGAAGATACGTATCCGCTATATGTATGAAAATGGAAATACACCGATGCTTGAGATGCTGTTATCGGCATCATCCTTTTCTGATTTTCTGAACCGGACGGAGTATATTTCGGAGATCAATTCGTATGACAGACAGAAATTAGAGGAGTTTATCCAGGTGCAGGAACAGATTGCGGCAGAGGAAGCTTCTCTTGAAGAACAGAAGAAGGATCTCGAGAGTGAGCAGCAGGAACTGCTCGCCATGCAGGATGACATGAAGGTAAAACAGAATTCTGTAAACAGCCTTATCAGTTCAACACAGGCAAATATCAGCCAGACCAATTCTGAATTGAGCAGCGCCCAGGGAAAAGTCAATGATATCAACAGTCAGATCGCACAGATGGAAGAACTGGAAAAACAGTTAGAAATCCAGAAGGCAAAAGAAGACGCTGCGAGAATGGCGGAGATCAAGCGTCAGGAGGCTGAGAACAACGGCGAATTTTCTTATGTCCCAAGTGACAGTGATCTTTACCTGTTAGGTGCGATCATCCAGTGTGAGGCAGACGGTGAACCATATGAGGGAAAGCTTGCAGTCGGAAGTGTTGTCATGAACCGTGTGCGAAGCTCTTATTTCCCGAATACCGTATCCGGTGTGATTTATCAGAGCGGACAGTTTTCTCCGGTAGCCAGTGGACGATATGCGCTCCGCCTCGAGCAGGGGGTAAATAATACCTGTATGCAGGCGGCACAGGAGGTGCTTAACGGGAACATCACAAACAGCTGTCTCTATTTCAGAACTGTGATCGACGGATTGGAAGGAACGATCATCGGACATCACATATTCTACTAATACGGCTGTCAATGCGCAAATTACATAAAAATCATTTTTGAAACCAAATGGAAAAAGAGACGTTTTTGTAAGAAATATACAAAAAACGTCTCTTTTTTGTGGAATTGAGCGGTTGCGCATGATAATTTTTTAACGAAAAACAGTATATAAAATAGGTAAAAACCAAATTTAAATACTGAAAAAAGTGTGAAAAAAAAAGAAAGCTATTGCATTTGAAAATAAAATATGGTAGCATGAGAAAGTACTGAAAAGCCAATAAAAAAGCCGAATACATAAAAACGTAGAAAATCAGGAAAAAGAAAATTTAAATTTAAAAGAAGAGATTTTAGATTTATTTTTTTTACTAAAAGATTGTTAAAAAAATAACAACGTTTTTCGGCAGATTTATTATGAAGGAAACAAAATATACTGCATATTATGAGCGGTGTTTTGTACCACAAAACCGAAGGGAGAATTCAAAATGGCAAGAAAAGTAGTTTTAGCAGGCGCATGCCGTACAGCAATTGGTAAAATGGGTGGAGCATTAAGCAATACTCCAGCAGCAGACTTAGGTGCAATCGTTATCAAAGAAGCATTAAGAAGAGCAGGTGTTAAACCAGAGATGGTTGACGAAGTTAAGATGGGTTGTGTAATCCAGGCAGCTCAGGGACAGA
>OJMM01000245.1_pt1 | contig 36528 bp, 53 predicted proteins | sample 1597231 | NCBI WGS metagenome assembly OJMM01 (sample SAMEA2452128, study PRJEB22498) | human gut metagenome | reverse complement strand
AAACAGCAAGGTTTAAATCCTCAAGAGAAGAATAAGTCTTACGGTTAACTTCTTCTTTTTTCAAGTATTTGAAAAAGCATTCCACAACAGCATTATCATAAGGATGTCCCTTTGCCGAAAAAGACTAACGGTTGGGTTAAAGAAGAATTATATAAAGATTTCAATCTTTATCGATGTGATGACATTGAATCCTTGATAACTGAATATGTTAAATACTACAATACTGAACGTCCTTCAACCAAATGCGGTAGAAAAAGCCCTGTTCAGTTCAAAACTGAACAAGGCTTTGCTTAACTTATTTATTTTAAGTCTTTTTTATTGTCTACTTTTGCTTGACGCCTTCAGTTTAACAATAAGGTAAACTTGATCTTTATAAGTTGTCCAAAAGCTGACCAAACAAGATTTGAAATCTCGTAAGCAACATAATATAGCCGTTTTTGAGAAGATTTCTTATCTCTTCGAGCTATACAGCATCATTTCGCTTATTTTTCCTAATTTCTCAGAAACGCCGTAAATACGATAAAATCTGCAACTTGGAGCAATTGCACCTGTTGTAAATTTCAAGTTTTATCGTAGCTTTGTTCAACTTAGTTGAACATAAGTTGAACTGACGGACTTGACTATCTCTCCGGTATTGAGAGGTTTTACAATATGGATTTACAATAACGTCCGCAGGGAAACCAGCTTCACCTGCGGACATTTTGTTACTCATCGTCGTCTGAGCAATTCATAATCTGAATGTATACACACTCTGCTCGCTCATGTTCCTCACCGTCCTTGGACATCATCGCTTCAAGAAAATAGCCCTTAGCTTCTTCTCGGTCATTCCCCAAACCTCTTTCTTTCCGTTGCAGAACGTTATGACCCGTTTGTACTTCGGTTGGAGTTGTAACAACGGAACGATTCAAGCATTCTTTTTTCTGTGCAAGTCCGATTTATCCATTATCAAGTATAGTAAGCTGCTCAGTTAAGAACATTTCATATATCTTGCCAAGCAAATTAGGTTCAATAATATTGAACCTATATGGGCTTTGCGGATAATACAGTCCTTTTATCATATCAACAATAACGGTGTTATTCAGGTCAAATATGATATAATCACCAGAGAACATTCCAGAATTATATCGTTTATCTGCTTCTCGGAATAATTTCTACAATTCTTTATGCAAAACAGCAGGTTCTATAATTGTATCTTCAAGCTTTTGATATAACGGCAAATTTTTATCTTCACATATTCTGAGAAAGACGATTTAATTAATAAAATCTTGAACAAAATCATTCAACACTTCAAAATTGGTATATCTTTTACCTTTGCTGTAAAGTTCGTTACTTAGTGCAATTCTCCATTCATTTATCTGAGATAGGAAAATCGCATCTACTTGTTGTTTTTGACTATCTGCACCATTAAACGCTTCATTAAAGTACTTGTCAAAGTTACCTCTATATACAGCATCTCTTGAGATTAACCGATATATCTCATCAAATTTGTCAACATATTCAGTATAATGATATTTTCTGTAACGTGAAACAGAACAACTATCCGTTTCTTTAGGTATAGTTGTTGTATCATATATTATCAAATACTCAAAATTAGTAAGAACTACAATCTTATGCTTAGCGTTCCAACCATATTTTCTTGCCTGAATGGCAGGAGCTGGATCTTTTGTTATATCCACACGAGGTTTCTTTGCTTCAACAAAGAATTTTGCTACGCCACGTAACGTCAGGGAATAATCAGGACGATCACTTGCATTGGCATGATATTCAGCAATAACTTCTCTAAACTGTGGTGATATGCCAGCTTTATTGGAAACATCTCATCCGAGTATTTCAAGAAAAGGGTTAAGAAATTCAATCATAAATAACGAGTACTGTCAAGAAAATGCGTTATATCACGTTATAAAATCGTTATTAAAAAGTATTTGCGTTATATCCCGAATCTTGACCTCCTGCTGAAATCGTGGAATGGCGAGACCTACATCAGCGACAGAGCCACAAGGGAAACGATAGTGCTGAAAAAGCCCTATATGAGCATCTGCCTTGCGTGTCAACCGTATGTTCGACAACATGATAAACAACACGGCTTTCCGTGGCAGCGATCTGATAGCTCGTTTTGTGTATTGCTTTCCGAAAAGCAACATTGGCACTCGTCGCTATGATACTGAGCCTGTTCCCGATGATATTGCGGAATGTTACAAGAAGTTGGTTTACAAGATGCTCGGCACGAAATTCACCTATCACGCTGAAAAAGAACTGTATATGCATTTTGACAGCAAAGCATATCATGAGTTTGTTGATTTCTACAATGGGCATATTGAGCCGTTATTGCTCACGGATATGGCTTTCTGCAAGGACTGGGGTGGAAAATATCACGGTCTGATACTCCGCTTATGTGGTATCATTCACTGCGTGAAATGTGCTTTGAATAATGCTGACCCTGTTGAAATGAGAGTGACGCTCGACACATTCTGCAACGCTGTTGAGATAGCTGAATACTTTCGAGAACAAGCGATCTACGCTTACAGCTTAGGCGATGTAGATATTGGGACGGTCAATGCGGAGCGTGTACTGAACAAGATACGCTCCAAGCACATTCGGCAGATCAGGCAGAATGACCTGCATCACCTTTGCAGATGTACGCTGTTCAAGAACGCTCCGGACTTTAATGAAACCGTTGATATGCTTGAAGAATATGGCTATATCCGCCGTATCGTCAGCAAGGGAACAAACAACAAAAATGTAATCGACATTGAGGTCAACCCTCATATATTCGATTGAAGAAAACTGTCTTTTGCACCTTTTGAGCTTTTTGTGCCTAAGTAATTATCAGACGGCAAAAGGTGCAAAAAGCCCAAAATCCATAAAACTAAAACTCGACAAGATAGAAAGAGGAGTTTACATGACTACTATTGAAAAGAACAAGATCATCGACAACATTATGGAGCTGCTGATTCAGCTCACCGACGAGGACGGAGTTTCCGCTTCGCAGACAGAGGACAAGCCGCCAATACAGTTGAAATGCTGACAATAAAGGAATGCACAGAAGCCGTTCACGGACTTTCGGAACATACCGTCCGTAAGCTCGTTACACAGGGAAAAGTGAAATATCTCCGCACAGGCGAAAGTAAGCGTGGCAAGATACTTGTCAACAAGGCTGACCTTATCCGTCTTATGCAGAATTGAAAGGGGTGAGTGTATGTTCCATAATAACGAGAATGACAACATCAACTCTGAACTCAGAGGGCTTTTTAATATATCGTGACAGTATTCGAGCAAGTAAAATCTGCTATTGATATGAACACTGTGGCGGAGGGGTACGGACTCAGCATAAACAGGTCGGGAATGGTGCTTTGCCCGTTTCATAATGAACGTACTCCTCTGCCAAAATCTATCCCGAAAATTTTCATTGCTTTGGCTGCGGAGAACATCTTGATGTTATCAGTTTCACGCAGAAGATGTTCAGCCTGAGCAAGCCTATTGATGCAGTGAAAAAGCTGAACGAGGACTTTGGTTTACATATCGAAATAGGCAAAGTTCCGACTGCCGAAGAAGTATCGGAATATCAGAAATGGATTGCGGAAAAACGAGCATACGAGGTGTGGGAAAAGTCGGCTTGGAAAACGCTTCAAGATTACCTTTGGCTGATGCGTGAATGGAGAGAATTTGCTCCTGCTTCTCCGGATGAAAAATGCAATGAGAGATTTGTGTATTCGCTTCATCATCTGGACTATGCAGAGTATCTTTGTGATGAGTTTATCAGGGCTGATAAGCAGGGTAAAATTTCTATGAAAAATATCGTTTCTGAGATTGCAGATTATATGGAAAAATCAGAGCAGAATTTCTGATTTTCCTTACAAAAAGAAATCGTATTTTTTGATTTATTGTGGTACAAATATTTTTGTATTTGTAACCACATCACGGCTGCTCCGTCAGCCGATAAATGCCTCGCAGAGCCACATAAGCATTTTTGATAGTCTGGGTAAGCTGTCAAAAGTGCTTTGGGGTTACTGGCGGCGTACCGCAAGTAATTTTTGATGCTCCGCATCAAATTGAGCTTTGCTCTTTCGCTGCACGTTCCTTAGTGTCAGCACGATGCTCCGACTCCTGTCGGGCTTCTCCCGTCAGGGAGTTCATTCAAATAATAATTGCAGAAAGAGAGAAAATTATTATGAGTAAATCTATTTCAATGTGTTAGGGGAAAGGCAGTCTTTCGCATAACAACAGAGAATTCTCTGCCAAAAACATCGACAGTTACAGAACGAAGAATAATATCATCTTTGTTCAGCAGGATCTGGGCGAAGCATATCATAAGATGTTTGATGAAAATTTGGAGCGCTACAATGCCCGTCAGAAAAGAAGTGACCGTAAGATCAACGACTACTTTGAACACCTGTTCAATCGTCCACCGAGCAAGTCTGTCATTACTGGAACGAACAAGCAAAAAAGTTTCTATGAACATCTGGTCTACATCGGCAAGAAAGATGACACGGGTGTCGGCACTCCTGATGCTGATATTTCAAAAGAATGCCTGTGTGAATATATGGAAGATTTTCGGGAAAGGAATCCAAATCTGTATGTGTTCAATGCCGTGATGCACCTTGATGAAGCAACTCCCCATTTACATATCAATTATATTCCCCTCGGACATTTCGAGAGAGGTCTTGAAATGCGAAATGCGAAAGCCAAGGCTCTTGAAGAAATGGGGTACGGTAAGGGCGAGTCTGCCAATATCCGCTGGCGTGAAGCGGAATGGAAAGTCCTGCGTGATATTTGTGAGAAACAGGGTATTGAAATTTCAGAGCCGAAGAAATCCAGAGGGTACAGTTTTAAGTCGCAGGAGTACGGTGAGTACAAAGACCAGATACATGCTTTGGAAGAAGAAAAAGCTCAGGCAGAAGCCGAGCGTGATGAGGTTAAGGCTGAACTTGGAAAGGTCGCTCAGAAGAAGGTCAAACTTGACGATATCGACAAGCTCGAAACAGGCAAGACGATGTTCAGCGGAAAGGTCACGGTATCGCAGGAGGATTGGGATAATATCACAGCTCTTGCCAAGCGTGAGGTTGCATCGACTAAACAGGTAAAAAAGCTGAAAAAAGAGCGTGACAATGCCGTTCAGGAGCGTGATGAGCTGAAACAGAAATACGATACTGCTTCTTCCGAGCTTGCCGCCTACAAAAAGAAAGAGTCGGAACGGGGTATGTTACATCGTTCCGACTTGAAATCGACTGCCAAACGTATCAGCACCGAGGACGAGCTGAAAAGAAAACTCAGCAGAGCCATGACGGTCATTGACCGATATGAGCTCAGGTCTGAGTATGAACGTACAAAGTTCTCACAGAGCAAAAACACAGAATTAGAATAAAAGAAAAGCTATGGCATATCCCGAAAGCAGTGCTTGACAAAGAGATAAATGCGCGCTACAATGATAAGGCGAGATATGCCATAGTCCGTACTGCACTCGGTAATAAGTATGCTCATCCAGAAATGGTCTTTCCGTCGGGACAGGGAAACTACCGTGACCGCAACTCCGTTCTGCATTCTTTAAAGCGAATGACCAAAGGTAATTTGAGGACATGACACTTCACAAGCTGCGTCATTGCAACGCTACACTCATCCTCAACAGCGGTGTAGACCTGAAAGTGATCTCCGAGCATCTTGGTCACTGCGACATTGGTGTAACAGCGAATATTTATGCCGATGTTCTGCAAAAACAAAAAGTCAGCCTTGCAGCTACGCTTGATGACAAGCTGGCTGATGAACTGACTTGACCTAAACAAAAAAACCTCTCTGTCGGTCTCCCGACAAAGAGGTTTATATTCGCATTCGTTAGTTGAACAATTTTGTTGAACAACTTCGCAAAAATCTCTCGAAAATACCGTAATATCGGCGTTTTTGAAAGAAATCTGTTAACGCTTCGAGAACTGAGGCGCGCGACGGGCTGCCTTGAGACCGTACTTCTTTCTTTCCTTCATTCTTGGATCACGAGTTAAGAATCCAGCCTTCTTAAGAGTCGGACGAAGCTCAGGATCGTAAACAAGAAGCGCTCTTGAAAGGCCGTGTCTGATTGCACCAGCCTGACCTGTTACACCGCCGCCTGTAACTGTGCATATTATATCAAATTTATCGCTTGTATCAGTTAAATTAAGAGGCTGACGAACTATCAGCTTAAGAGTTTCAAGGCCGAAATATTCATCAATGTTTCTTCCGTTAATTGTGATATTTCCTGATCCTGGATAAACTCTGACTCTGGCAACAGAATGCTTCCTTCTGCCCGTACCGTAGTAATATTTAGTTTTTGATTCGTACATTTAAGCTTTCCTCCTTATATTATAATTCGTAGGCAACAGGCTTCTGAGCCTCATGCTTGTGTGCAGCGTTTCTGTAGGTTCTCAAACGCTTAATCTGATTTCTTCCCTGAGAATTATTCGGAAGCATACCGTTCACAGCCAACGTCATAGCTCTCTGAGGATTCTTTTCCATCATTTCCTTATAACTGATAGATTTCAGTCCGCCGATCCAGCCCGTATGCCAATAATAATTTTTATTTTCAAGCTTTTTGCCTGTGAGAACAGCTTTTTCACAATTAATAATAATCACATGATCACCGCAATCTACATGAGGAGCATAGGTAGGCTTATGCTTACCTCTGAGAATATGAGCGGCTTTTGCAGCAACGCGTCCGAGCGGTTTGCCGGCTGCATCTAATACATACCATTTACGGCTTACTTCATTAGCCTTTGGCATAAATGTTGACATAATTTGTTTTCCTCCGTTATTAATTTTTTGTAAGGCTTATAAACTCGGCGGGTTAATCCGGTTCGGTGTGCATTCCGCAAGTAAACTGCACCATAGCCTTGACATTACGAAGATAATTATAACAAATCAAAATAATAAAGTCAATACTGATTTTACGGTTTTTTTAATTTATATTCAGTTCTCGCTTGTTTTCTCTTCATTTTTCTCGTTTTCTCTCTTATTCTTAAAGTTCATTCTAAAATAAAAAAACTATATATCGCTTGAGAATTCTATATGTGTTTTATTACTTTTTTCTTTTCTTTTTTCTAACAGAAAAACCAAAATCGCCAAGTTTTCTTCCTAAAGCAAAATACTCTCCGTGAGAATAAGCCGCAAGTCCGCATTGCTGAAGATTAAGCTTGCCCTTGCTGTCTATATATCTTTCGTCAATATCTGTCCCGACAATTTCAGCGATAAACATATCATGACTCCCAAGAGGAATAATCTGCTTAACAACGCATTCCAAGCTAAGAGGAGATTCGTCAATAATCGGAGCATTGATTTTTTCTGCTGCTGAAGGATGCAATCCGCAGCTTTTAAATTTATCTGTTTTTGCACCGCTTTTTACACCGCAAAAATCAGCAGTTTTAACAAGCGCCGACGTAGTCAGATTAATAACGAACTCACCAGACGACTTAATAATATTATATGAATATCTTTCAGGCCTTATTGAAATATAAGTCATAGGCGGCTTGGTATTCGCAATACCGGTCCAGGCTATTGTTATTATATTAGGCTTTTCTATCGTACCGCATGAAACAAGCACCGGAGGTACCGGAGACAATAGCGTCCCGCCGTTCCAGAATATTTTTCCCATTTAAAATCCTTTCAATATATGTAATTTTATTTTTTATATTATGCCGCTATATCCTTACGTTTAAATTTAATAATTCCGGTTATAACCGTAACGACGTCATTTGACAAACCAGAAAAAAACCAAAGTCTAATCCATATTTCCTAAACCGGAGGAAAACTTTATAAGCTCCCCTACTCTCATACCTGGATAAAAAATACGCCCTGACGGTATATAACCGACTTTTGAAAGTATTTCAGTAGTTTTTTCCAAAGGATTTACGAACCTCGGCATAATCTATAGTAGAACGAATAAGTCCTAAAAGAATTCTGACAGTCGTTGATTTTTCTGCGCAGTACGGATCGATGAAGCCAAAGAACTCACCTTCTCCGACAATCAGATTTAAATCGGTTATACCCTTCAAATTAAATCTATAGGCTGAGTCATTATATCACATACTCAAAGAGGTCATGATATAATTATCCGATACGCAGGGAGCCAATCTCATATTTGCGCATCCGCGAGGACATTTTAGATAAATATATAATAATCGCTTGCGAATATTATATCACATAATGAAATTTTTCTCAAGTTATTAACTAATTCTTAATTGTCATTTAATTTATAAATCCCTCCCCAAATATTTTACTTGCGTCAGTTAAAATTATAAATATTTTTTCATCTATTTTCTGCGCTTCCTTTTTAATAGCGTAGGCTTGAGAATTTGAACATGCACATATCAAAACGTTCTTTTCATCCTTGGTAAATGTTCCGACAGCCCGTATTGACGTAGAACCCCTTCCGCTCACCTCAGAAATTTTCTGCGCTACAATATCAGCATGCTTGGTAATAATAACAAGCATCTTTGCGGCTCCTACCCTATACATAATCTTGTCAATAACCACAGACGCTATAAAAGTAGATATAACTCCGTATAAAACTGCATCTATATTTCCAAAAACAGGCCATCCAAGGGAAATAATAATCAAATCAATACTCATCGTAACAAATCCGATAGAAAAATAAGGCTTAATGGTTTTTATAGTCATTGTAAGAAAATCTGTACCGCCCGACGAGGATCCGCGCATATAAAAAATAGCTAAGCCGGTTCCAAGAAAAATACCGTAATATAATGCGGCAAGAACCGGTGAACCGGAATATGAAGGAAAATAAGGAAAAATTATATCTATAAAAATATTGCAGATTATCATTGAACGAACGCTTTTTATAAGAAAACTTTTCCCAAGAAATTTAAATGAAAAAATTATAAGAGGAATATTTAAAATTAATGTGGTCAGACCAATCGGCAGACGCCATAAGTGATTTATAATAAGAGCCAAACCGGAAAGTCCGCCGGGAGCAAAGCCGGAATTTTTAGCAAATATATATATGCCTGTCGAATAAAAAAATCCTCCTATTATATCAAATAAAATATTTGCCGCTAATTTTTTTAATCTTGACCGCTTATTTACTTTCATAATAATACCTTCAATTTCCTAATGAATTTTTGCTTTATTATTATTGGTTAATAAATTGAAAATATCATATATGAATATAAAAAAGACCGGCATTGATATCAGCATTGCCAGTCTTAAAATATAAGTACAAACTTGAATTAACCTGTTATTCCCTTAAAAGCTTCGCCATATATTCCTCTGTGGTAAATCTTCCCGATCTGTTGTAACGATCAAGAGTAAAAAGACATTGTGGATCTCTGGTTATATAATTTGGACGTTCATAGCAACTATATGCCGCTGAAAAACCCATAGATCTAAGAACCGGTATACTTTCCTTAGATATACTTCCGTAAGGGTATGTAAACACTGCCGGAGTAATGCTGCAATTCATTGAAAGAAGAGTTTGGCAAAGTCCTATATCCTCTATTATGGTATCAGCATATTCATCCTCCGTCTCATACGAAAGCTTTGAACAACCCTTCCTTCCCTTATCAGAATGAAGATTGTATGTATGATTTGCAATTTCAATATAGCCTGACTGCACAAGCTCAGATATATCTTCCCAGGTAAGATATGAATATTCAGGAATATGAGGATCTGCCTGGGCAGTAACTTCGCTGTAATATCCCACAATTGAAATAGTAGCTTTCATGTCGTATTTTTTAAGGAGTGGAACCAAATAAGTATAATTATTGTAAAATCCATCATCGGCAGTTATAATAACGGGCTTTGGGGGAAGATCGCCTCCTTTTGTATAATTAATAATATCTTCTGTAAAAACTGCATTATATCCGTGTTCCTTTAAATATTTTAAATCATTTTCAACCATTTCCGGAGTTACTACATAATCGTTTACCCGTGAGCTGTCATTAAGAATACTATGATACATAATTACAGGCAGAAATATCTTTTCATCTTCGTTATAAGCATTCCAACTGCTTTGTCCCGCAAAAGTAATAACCAAAGCGAAAAAAATTATAAATAGATCGCATAGAAGCAGCTTTAAAAATTTTTTGAATTTAATACAATGATACAATTTAATTCACGCCTTTCATTACACATAGTACATTATATTAAATAATGTATAAATTATGACGTCATAACGGAGAGTTTTTATGAATATAATGAAAGTAAATTACCAATAGTAAAGGCGGGAGGTTAAATGAGGAAACGCATAAAGCGCAGAAGACTAAAAAAGGTCGGAATAGCTATTGCGGCTGTAATGCTGCCGTTTGCAGCGGGACTTGGAGCAAAGGCTGCACCGGTTTTTACTGAAATGGCGCAAAAATTGAGCAACATTAAAGTTGGATTTGAAAACGATCCGGACAGATATACAGGCGAGCCGGAATTTAATATTCAAAGCCTGCTCGGCGAAGAAGAAATAATATCCGAGGGGTTTGGATGGCAGGAAGAAAGCGACAGCAATAAAGCTGAAAGCGCCGACGCAGAAATCTCAGGAGAAAAAGGACCTAAGCCCTATCCCGAAAAATGGGATATTTCTGAAGAAAATACAGTATATGAAAGCTCGTTCGGAAATTACAGCGGTTCTAAATATATTTCTCTTGACGACGGCGGTCAGGTTAGAAACGAAACGGATATTTCTAATGGAGTTCTGCTTGAAGAAAGCCGTCTTGAACCAGATTTTAAAATCGAACTGAATTCTGAGCCGCAGGTGTTAATAATGCATACTCATACAACTGAAAGCTTTGAACCTTACGTGAGAGAATTTTTTGATCCTTCATTCAATTATCGAACGACGGAAGAAAGCTATAATACCGTTGCCGTCGGAGAAAAAATCACTGAAGAATTAAAAGCGGCCGGCATAGGAGTAATTCATGACACTACAATTCATGATTACCCGTCTTACAACGGTTCTTATGAAAGAAGTGCGGAAACAGTAAAAAAAATACTTGCCGAAAACCCTTCAATCAAGGTTGTTCTTGACATACATCGCGATGCTATTGGCACTAACGAAAGCATAATGCAGCCGACTGTTGAAATCGAAGGCAAGGAATCAGCGCAAGTAATGATTATATCCGGCTGCGATGACGGAACAATGGATATGCCCGATTATATGAAAAACTTCAGGTTCGCTTCATTGTTACAGCAGCAGATGTCCTCTGATTACGAGGGGCTAACAAGACCTATACTATTTGATTATAGAAAATACAATCAAGACCTGACTACCGGGAGTCTTCTTATAGAAGTCGGAACACACGGCAATACTATTGAACAGGTGAAGTATGCCGGAGAGCTTGTCGGAAAATCGCTTGCTAAGGCTTTGAAAAAAATAAGTTAAAATCATGGAGTATAAAAATGAATAATAAAAGAAAAATAAAAAGAGCCTCTATACTTGCTGTTATCATTTATATTATGATAAACGGCTTTGTATGGGGGCTGATGAAAGCGTATATTAATTCCTATAATTCAATAAACCGCGATAAGCTTGTAATGGCTCAGATAACGGACAAGCCAGACGGTAAGGAGATAAAAATTCTGGGAGGAAGCTTTATTATACCGGAAAACAATTCAGATACGCAAGCGGTATACACCGCTGCGTGGTCCCTTATGCCAGATAAAATAAAGGCTGCCGCAAAGCTCTTCATGCGGATCGGACAGGATACTGTTCAAGAAGCTTTGAAATAAAATCCGTAAAATCCGGATAATTATTCAGATTACCCCTGTAAATAAGCTCAGCTCCCTGAATATGTCTAAAATCTTCCGGCGTCTGCAAACAGACGGGTTTTCTTATATGCGATTCTATTCCTGACTTTTCAAGCATATAACCTACAAACTGAGAACAGACAAATTTATTTTTACGGCTAAAAGCGATATTAAAAAACATAAAACCCAGTCCTATACAATTATATGAATAAATTTCCCTGTTTCTTTTAAAATGCTCAAGGTTTTTCATAAATAATATTTTCTGATCCGCTGTAACAGGAAGTCTATATAATTCACATGGAATAAAGCTATATTTTCCCAGTGTACCCTCCCCTATTATTTCCTTATTAAATGTAGCAGGAAGAGGTCTTTCAGGCTTATTTCTGCAAAAGCTATACATTTCGCTAAGATCCTCTTTGCATGCTACTGAAACATGATTATAAGGCTTTCTGGTAAATATTTTTAAAATCTTAGAAATTGTAGTTCCCGTCTGACTGACAAGAATATAAATATAGTTATCTTTCAAGATTTTCATCTCCGTGTAAATAATATAATCGGGTATAATAATTAAAAAATATTTTGCATTTTAAAATATAGAAATTTATTTGCGGATTATTAATAAAATATGCAGTTAATTTCATTAAAATTAATAAAAGAAAAAATTTTCTTTAATATTATATCACAACTACTTGAAAATTTCAAGATAATCTGGTATAATTTTAAAGTAAGATATTTTATGCGCCTGTAGCTCAGCGGATAGAGCATCGGCCTCCGACGCCGTGTGCGATGGTTCGATTCCATTCAGGCGTACCATATTGCACTGACAAAATAGATGAAAGTGCCAAAAAGCCCGTAGCTACGGGCTTTTTTGATACCCAAACGGCGAAAAAAAGAAATTAAAAACCATAGATGAAAAAAGCCGAAAAACACCGGCTGAAAGGATTCGAACTCACGACATTTAAATATTTCAGAAAATGCAGGCATATTTGAGAAAGATAATCTCAGATATGCTCTTTGTAAATATAAAAAATAGTACACAAAATTTCAAGGACCGTTTTGTCTGATATCACGAAAGTGATGTTAAACAAAGCGGTCTTTTTTTACGCCCTGAAGGAGGCGACAGCAAAAGGCATATAGAAACCGCAAATAAATATTACGGAGGGATAAAATGAAAAAGTTAAGTTTTAACAGTACGCTCAATCACAAGAGGGACGGTTACAATACCTATGAGGTAAGTGTGGAAAAGGTCATAACTATTTGCGGCGATGAATTTTCAAAGCTGAAAAACTTCACCCTTGACGATGGGGCTGTGTTCCCCATACCGACGGCAGTCCGCTGACAGATGAAAAATACAAGGCGCTAAAGGAAAAATATCCGCAGGATATCACCGCAGACTGCGACAAATGGCTGAGCCGGAGAACTGTTGACAATTACAATTTGCTGAGATCGTATCTATGGTACGACCACGAAAGCGGAACGATTTCCGAGGATAATTATCCGATCTCCGATATGACCGTTCAGGAGCTGTTCGATTCGGCGGACGTAAAAGGAAATATCGAAACTCTTCCTCAAACCAAGGGTATAGCTGTTTTAAAAGAAAATACGATAGGTATTTATGTGGGAAACGGTAATGCGATATATGCGAAATCTGCCGAGGACGGGATAGTAAAGGAGAATATCTCAGCCGGAGGCTGGACCTCGTGGTTTGAAATACCGTGGATACAATACGGCGATGAAAAAAGCTTCAGCAATGAGATCAAATTTGAAGAATATGACGAAAAGAAGAAAAATAATCTGGGACTTGTTCAGTGGGCGATTCAGGCTCACGAAAACGGCTGGGGTTATGTCTACGGTACATACGGAAATGTCCTCACGGAATCAATTTTACAGGACAGAGCTTCTGTGTTCGGAGAAGAAGTAACAAGCTATATGGACTTTATCCGTGAAAACTGGCTTGGAAAGAGGACGTCGGATTGCGTTGGTTTGATTAAAGGATACGGCTGGTATGACAGCAAATCCGGAGAGGTCAAGGTCGGTTCTAATGGGATGGCGGACGTTGGAGCAAATGGAATGTTCGCTGCGGCAACTGTTAAAGGTACAATAGATACTATTCCCGAAGTCCCCGGACTTGCCGTCTGGTCGGACGGTCACATCGGTATATATATCGGCAACGGCGAAGTGATCGAAGCCATGAATACGCTCCGAGGCGTTACAAGAACAAAGCTTGCAGGGCGCGAATGGACGCACTGGCTTCAGATTCCGTATATCAGCTATGTTGAAGAAAAGGAGTAAAATAAATGAAAATATATAAAAATGGAATGTCAAAGGATTTCCCCATGACAGTTTTATCTTTGCTTGAGGAAATGGATTTACAGGATTTCGGCAATAAGATTCTGAACTGCAAAGGCGCTGTGAAAACCTCTTACGGAGTGGTATGCGGCAATAATATGGACCTGTTCTCTGCCCTGACCGTACAGCCGGAACAGGAAGAAGTACAGGAATGAAATATGGAAACGGAGATGAGTCTATGAAAAAGTCGGTTGCAGTTGGACCATAGTCAAAAAAGTAGACAAAGGAACAGAAAAGATTAAAAGCAATTCTCGAAATGGACAGGTGATAAAAGGTTATTAGCAGAATGAGGGCGATAGAAATTGTAAAAGTGAATATATTCAAAAACAGACAATTGCAATTCATCAAAAGAGCAATAGGAACGGCGGTTAGTTTCCTCAAGTTTCAAAAATTTGAAGAAAGCTTCAGCCACAGCGTTATCATAAGGATGCCCCTTTTTGGAAAACGACTGAATAAAGGAAGCTCTGTCCAGCCTCTTTCGGAATTCATCGCCGGTATACTGAGAACCTCTGTCCGAATGGAAAATCACATTTTCAGGATAATTCCTGTTTTTTAAAGCAGATTCAAATGTATCCAGAACAAGCCTGGTATCAATTCTGCAGCTGATTTTATACGCTATCACACGCCTTGAAAAAAGATCGATGATAACGCATAAATAATAAAATCTGCCACCTGCTTTTATGTATGTAATGTCGCTGCACCATGCTTTATTTGGCTCTTTGGGATTGAAATTCTGCTTCAAGACGTTGTTACAATTTCTATCATTGGATTTATTTGCGGCTTTGAATTTCGGCTTGACGGTCGACATTTTAGGAAGCTGCATTTGTTTCATCAGCCGGTACACTCTTCCCTGACTAATGTATATGCCATAATCAACTTCAAGAACCTTGCGCATTTTCTGAGCTCCGTAACGGCATTTTGCTTTGGAATAGATCTGTAAAATATAGTTCTTTATCTTCCTGTTTTCAATTGCTCTTTTAGGTTCTTTATAGTTAAAATGCTTGTAATAGCTGCTGCGATTTACATTTAAAACACGACATAGGGTTATTATTGCATGTTCGTTTCTAAGTAAATGTACAGCTCTCATTCTTTCCCTGAGCGTGGAGTCATTATGGCAAGCGCTTTTTTTAATATTATGTTCTCTTCCTCAAGCTGAGCGTTTCTTTTTTGCAGTTCCTTTATCTGCTTTGCTGTCATTACAGTATTGTCGTCAACCTTAACCTCTGAATAGAGCTTTATCCAATGAGATATCGCACTTGTTGATATCCCATACTCCTTGGACAGCTCCGTCTGCGTCTTTCCGTTCTGATGTAACGCTACTATGTTCTTTTTGAAATTCTCATTGTATTTCGGCTGCGTATTTGTCATTTGTTTTTCCTCCTTGATTTTTTCTCTTTGCGTGTTTACTTCTATTTTACTTCTTTTTCTTTTTCCTGTCTACTTTTTTGAGATTATACCACAGTTTCAGTCAATGAAGAAAAATTGTCAGCAATAGAAATGTATTTAGAGCAGAAGAATACTACGCTTGCGGCGGAGCTTGATAAGTATGTTGATCAGTTATATCAGAAAAACGTGCCGCAGAATGTGAGAGATTTTATTGATATGATGTCATCAAAGAAGCCTGCGGTAAAGCGGGGAAAGTCCTCGATTGCCGAATCAGAAAAGCAGTCTGAGCAGTAACTCCCCCCTGTTCGCACCGTGTGCCGCTGTCTGAGATTGTTGCTGCGGAGCGTGAAGCGGAAATGAAAACGCAGGACTACATTCCGTTTGGCATAACCTTCGGATTAAAATAACCGATAAACCCGAACAGCTTACGTTCGGATTCCCAAAAACGTAAAGGAGATTTTGTATGAATTATTGTTAAGAGACATGTAAAACACAAAAAGCGTGAAAATCCAAAAAAAGCGGTGAAAAAGCAGAACACACCTTATAAATTGCGTATCTACGGTGTTTATGAGGTGTGAATTTTTGAAAAAGCATTAAATTAAAAATTATGACGTGTCGCAAAAATGAACACTAAAACGGTGTTTAGAACCTCTGTCAGGATATTTTAAATTTTTGGTAAAAATCGTTTTAAGAACGTTTTAGGAGTTTTAAAAATTCGTTTAAAGTCCGTAGCTACGGCATTTAAAAATTTTAAATCCTTAAAAAGTAGTTTTCAACATCTCTTAATAAATGTTGAAAAAGGGGATGGGAACTTAGGAACAAAATTGAAGGGGGATAGGAACAAGTTCCTATCCCCCTTTTTTATTGCTTATTTTTTTCAATAAACCTCTGATATTGCTGATAAACTTTTCGCTCCAACGGAGATTGTAGAAAGCATGAATGCCCTCGTATCTTTAAAAAATCTTGCTCTCTCTTATACAATAATTCCATTCTCTCCGCTCTGATCCGGGCCGATGTAACTGAAATATTACATAAACTTGCAATCTCTTCCGGATCACGAATCTTTAATCCCCATAATACGCAAGCTGGGGCAAGAACATCTATAGCAAAACGTTCAGCTTCGTATTCATATTCAGGCTTATCTTGAATATGTTTCATTACAATGTGTCCTACTTCGTGCATAATAGTGTATCTTTTTTGTGGAATAGAACAATCCGGAACAACAATCTGGTAAGCATTATTTTCAAAGACCGAATAACCTCGTTCATTACCGGCTAAATCGCTGTAATCTTTACGAACGGTTATATTCATAGAATTTAATATAGGCTTTATATTGACTGGCAATTCAAATATTCCAAATTCAATTAAGAAGGCCCAGCTTGCATCACGAGCATTTTTATAAGAAAAATAGTTCAAAAAAATCACCTCTTGCGTATATTATACACATAAAGGTGATGTCTTAATTAAAAATCTGTGTCTTCCGGCAAATTATGTATTCTTTCCAGCTCCTCGGCCGACAATTCAGTTTTTCGGAACTGCCCATCAGATGATCTTGCTACTTTAAATGCAGCTGGCTGTTGATTTTCTTTAATCTGCTTTTGTCTTAACAATTCTTCTAATTTACCAATTAATTTTAGCTGTTCTCTTTCATTGAATTTCTGGAATACTTCTAACATTTCAAGCTCATTTTCAGATAAATTTTCTGTTGGTGAGCTTTTTTCTGTTCCGGTAAGTAAATAGTCTGTTGAAACATCAAAAAAATCCGCAATTGCGGATATTGTATCAGCTGCTGGATTGGTTCCTCTAGTATTCCATGCTGAAATAGTAGACGTTGATATACCAGTGAAATCAGATAATTCATTCTGCTTTTTCCCCTGTTTAGCCAATAAATGAAATACTCTTTGTGAAATTGTCATAATAAAAACCTCCAAAAATTATGAAAAACAACGAAAATTTCTACATATGTAGATTTTTGTATTGACATATCCACAATTGTAGATTATAATATACACATGCGAATTAAACAAGTAATAATAAGCCATATTATAATTATATCATAGGCAATAGAAATTGTAAACAGAAAGGAAATAAAAAGTATGAATGAATTAAAAGTATTTCAGAATAGTGAATTCGGAGAACTAAGTGTTCTCACAATTGACGGAAAAGAATATTTTCCGGCTTCTCAGTGTGCTAAAATTTTAGGGTATTCTAACCCTTATGACGCCATCAAGAAACATTGTAAAGAGGACGGGGTCGTAAAACGCGAGGGGGTCTCCTATACAACAAATCAGTATGGAGTTACTTCTCGTCAGACAACAGAAATTAAGTACATAAGTGAGAGTAATTTATACCGCTTAATTATCCGTTCAAAGCTTCCGGCAGCAGAAAAATTTGAACGCTGGGTATTTGATGAGGTTCTTCCTGAGCTTAGAAAAACGGGTTCATATGGAAATAGTGTTAATCTTGAAGAAGTCATTGCTAAAACGGCAACGTCTGTTGTGTCAGAGGTAATGAATCGAATTGTTCCTATTTTCAATTCAGAAACGCTCAAAGAACATACAGAAACAGATTCAGTCAGAAGAAAGCATTCACCAGGAATTATTGACAAGCTTGATCCTGCAATTATAAAAGAGATTGAAGAAATGCTTATGTCAAACAGATTCAGCTATCTTGATATTGTTCATTATTTACAGGATATGGGAGTTGAAATTTCTATCGGTTCTGTTCACAGATATGCGAAAAGAATGAAAGGATGATAAATATGAAAGTTAAAGTAAAAAAGATCAAAAAAATACCTGCTCTGGTGAGAGAACAGGATAAAGAAAACACATTTGCATGGGTAGCACAAAAGATTGGTGAATGTTTTAAAAACTACTGTGCGAATGGAAACCATATGGTTAAACCACAAAGTTTAAAGGCTAAGAGAGTATAAATGTTGAAATATTTTTACCCCCTTTTCCAATTTAATTATACAATAATTTGTAAGCAATTTCAACAGAAAGGAAAATTAATATGACAATAGGTAAAAAAATAAAGCTCAGGCGTGAGCTTCTGGGATTAAGCCAATCGGAGCTTGCCGAGAAAACAAACATTACTCAGGCATATATATCAAGGCTTGAAAATGAAAAATTTCAGCCGACAGCGCCGGTTATCTGCAGTCTTGCAAAGGCGCTGAAATGTACTGCTGATTATCTTATCAGCGATGAAAGGAAGGCTGGATAATGGTACAGATCGGAACAGTAATAAGCGGATTTAAGGTTTACGGAATTTGCGGTAGGCATTGCATTGCAAAAAACATTTCGCCGAGAACAGCGGATTCATTTGTGGTGTGGACCATTGATTATGACGGAAACGGGGTTCACACCGGACGGTATTTCACCGAACGCATAGATGCCGAATGGGAGTTTGCAAGTCTTGCGTTCCCATGGTTTCAGGATAATGTAAATATTAATTTTATAGCCGAAACAGCGGGATAATCCGCTGTCCGCCGGAAATGGTCTCCCGGCGCTGATGATGGCAGACCGGAAAGAAGGTGAAATTATGGAACTTGAAAAATTCAAGTACGAGTCAAGAAAGCTTGTGTTTGCGATGGCAAAGCTTATACTTGAAACTGCGGCGGATGAAAGCATAAAAAAAGAGCCGCTAATTCAACATAAGATTGTTTCTACCGCACTGTCATTGCTTATAGAAACCGAGGCTCTTGAAAAAGAACTGGACGAATTGTCGAATTAAGGCTCTGATAATAGTATATCAGAATAAAATGGATTCGTCAAGTTTTTTTCTGAAGGAGGCGATTTTTTGGAATATTTAACTGTAAAAGAATTTGCGGAGTTGAAAGAGTGTACGGAAAGATATGTTAAACGGCTCTGTAAGGATGGGAAAATAAAAGCCGAACAACATCCTCATCCGCAGAATAAGAAAATGTGCTATATGATTCCCGTATCGGCTCTCCCGGAAGAGCTTCAGGTAAAGTATTATAAATCTCTTAAAGCCGATATCAATCTCCCGGCTATAAAAGAAGATAAAAAATCCGTTAAAAAGCTTAAGAAGACCGTTTCAAAAACGTTTGAGGAAATGTCAGAGGCGGAGCGTATGGAAGCGGATTTGTGGACGGGTATTATTGAAGAATGGCTGAATATCAGGGGCAGATATGAAAATAAGGCAAAAGCCGATAAAATGTACATCGGAAAATGTCAGCTTGAGCATCCGGAGCTGCAGATAAGCAGAGATGTCTTGTATCGAAAGCTGAAAGCGTTTAAGGCTAACGATGCTTATGGACTGGTTGATAAGCGGGGAGCTTGGAATAAAGGCTCAAGCTCCATTCCTTCACAAGTATGGGAAATGTTTTTGGATTACTGGCTGGATGAAAATCAGCCTACAGCAGCTAAATGCTATCGCGGTGTAATTGACTGGACTGAAAAATTTTACCCGGAACTTGTTGAAAGCATCCCTTCGTTAAGGACATTTCAGCGCCATATCGAAAATGATATAAAATATGCTGTAAAGGTACTAATGAGGGACGGAGAAAAGGCTTTTAATGACAGATGTCTGCCGTATATGGTAAGAATGTATGATGAGCTTGAAGCAAATGAATGCTGGATAGCTGATAACCATACATTTGATGTACAAACTCTTGATGACGAAGGTAAAATACATAGACTATATCTTACGGCGTTTCTTGACGCCAAATCAGGAGTTTTGACAGGATGGAATATAACGGATACTCCAAATTCATGGTCCACTATTTTAGCACTTAGACATGGTATCAGCAGATTCGGTATTCCGAAATGCGTTTACTTCGACAACGGTCGCGAATTTTTGACGCATGATGTCGGCGGCAGAGGCCACAGAAACCACGGAAGCCGCAAAGATATCGCTGTCGATCCTCCTACAATCTTAAAAAGGCTTGGCATTGAAATGAGAAACGCTATTGTTAGAAATGCCAAAGCAAAACCTATTGAGCGTACATTCGGAACTGTGAAGTCACAGTTTTCAAAGATTTTCAAAGGATATTGCGGCGGTACGATTTTAGAAAGACCGGAAAGTCTGAAAAGGCGCGTAAAAAATGGCAATCTGCCGAGAGATTATGAAATACGGGATTTCTTTGAAACATGGATAGATGGTGACTATAATTTACAGACTTACGGCGGATCAGAGCCATGCTATAAAGAAATGACAAGGCTTGATGTCTGGAATAAAACATGTAAATCAGTACGCCAAGCAAGCCCTGAAGAACTAAATCTCATGATGATGAGGTCAACCAGATATCAGAAAATTAAACGCAATGGGGTTTACATTGAAATGTTTGGCGAAAAGCTCTGGTATATGGATTTGAAGCAAACCGTTCTCAATCTTGAAAAGGAAGTTTACGTTCGCTACGATCCGGCTAATCTGGAGAGCGTCCGAGTATACGATAAAGACGATAAATATTTGTATACATGGAAATTAGCCGATCATTTGCTTGTCGATTACCTAAGCAATATAAAAGAAGATATAGCAAATGGTCAGAAATATATCAGAACAGTCGGAAAATTTGTTAAGGAACAGACCAAAGGAATTTCCGCGAATATCAGCAACGAGCAGAAAATTACAATGCTTGATATGACGATGAGAAAGGCATATGAAAGAAAGGATAAAATATTTAAAATAAATATGCCATCAAATATAATCCCGATAAAAGCAAATGAGCCTGATTTTGAAAACGTTAAGCAGGCGGCTGGAGCGGAAGGCACAGTCATAATAGACTTAAAGAAAATGGAACGAAATAGCCTTAAACGAAAGGAAGATTAATAATGGATGTTGTATATACTCCCCATCAGCTGGAGTTGCTGAATAAACTGGATGAACTTCAGAAGAGCCGAGGACTTTCTCAAACCAAGCTTTCTGAACTTATAGGAATTTCCGGAAGTACGATATCGCAATTAAGGAATAAAAAATATCCTGCTGATCCTCAGCAGCTGTTTAGTATACTTGAAAATTACTTCGGAGTAAAAGAAAGCGCTAAACTTACATATTCTGAAATTGAATATGCAGATACAAGTATATCAAGCGAAGTATATGATATTATACGAATCTGTCAGGTTAAAGGCGGACTTGCAGTAGCTTGCGGAGACGCCGGAATTGGTAAAACAAAAGCTGCTCGCAAATTTATAAAAGATCATGCTACTAACAGCATTTTGATTACAGTAAATCACTGTATAGCTTCTATTAAACCGCTGCTTGAAGTACTTGCCGATAGAGTCGGAGCCGGGACAGAAAAGACAAGAGATAAGCTCTGGATATCAATAGCCGGGAAATTAACTGATGGAATGGTATTGATATTTGATGAAGCACAGCACCTGCCTTACACAACAATCGAAGTATTGAGGAGCTTTTCGGATTATTTTAATGATAAGGGACAAACCCTTGGTATCTGTTTTATAGGAAATACAGATACTGTTGTCCGATTAGGAAGTAAGCGAGCCGAGTTTGCACAGATTTCTAACCGAACCAAGCAAAGAAAAATATATACAAAGGATGCAATCAAGCGTGATGATATCATAAAGCTATTTCCCATACTTGAAGCTGAACACAAAGATAAGGAAATAGATCTTCTGTGGAAAATCGCAAAAACTCCGCAGGCATTAAGAGGAGCTATTAATCTTTTTTCTAACGCCTATGATAACGAGGATTACAGCTATAAGGGACTTATCGCTATGATGAAGTTTATGGATATGCAAATTTAGGAGGTTAGTTTATGAAAAGAGGAACACGTCCGATGGCTTGTTTTAAGAGAAAACAAGGAATCTGTTACTATTATACATAAACATACGGACACTGTTAGAACGCTTAAAAAGAATGTTTGAAAATAAGGAGATTTATGACATACGAAGAATGGATTTTAAAAAGCGCAAAACGCAAATGCGGCAAGCTGTATGTAACCGAGCTGAGTTTTGGGATTTTATCGTTATTAAGCTTTGCAGCGTATATGATCCTATTAATTAAAATATTCATTATTCTAAGCGCCGCTTTTATTATTATGTGTGCAGTATTAGAGTATAAGGAAAATAAGATTCGAAAGGAAACAAGTGAACATGTTGACAGAAGAATAAAAGCTCTTAACACTTCCTTGCAAGAAACTTTGAAAAGCTTTGAAAGAAATAATTTAAACAGAGAATTAACGTTTTTCTATGAAGAATATAACTTTTTAATGAAAGAGGAGTAATATGGAAAATTTTTATTTTACCTTTGGCACAGATAAAAGTCAACCTTTTTACGGAGGATGGATTATAGTAAAAGCTAAGAATATGAGAGAAGCTGCTTTAATATTTAAGATGTACTTTCCTAACCTACGGCATCCGGAATTTTGTAATTGTGCTGGTATTTATTCAGAACAAGACTTCCAAGAAACAGGAATGTATAAGCAAGGAAATTTTAAACGCAGATGTCATGGGATTATCGGATTTAAGCCTTTAAAAAATATAGGAGTTAAAAAATGAGAAAAGTACCCAATCCCTGCAGAAATTGTAAGGATAGGAAAGAAAACGGCGTTTGCCATATAGATTGTAAAAAGTATTCGGCTTTTACATCCATATCCAGAGAAGTCAATCGAAGAATTGGAAGGGATATGAAAAACGGAAGAATTGAATATAAGCCTATAATAAGAGCGCTATGCGCTAAAAGAAAATGAGGGGGCATCCCCCTCAACCCTAATGCAGCTTCGGATATGCGTCCGGAACGGTGACAAGTCCGTATAAATGCAGAGTCAGGGATAAAATATGAAGGAGGGAAAATATGATATCAAAAAAACTTACAAGTAAGGCCGGAATTACAATTCCGAAAGCTCTGAGGGCTGACATGGGGTGGCAGCCGAATATGGCGGTAGACTTAATACCGCAGGAGGATGGCAGCTTGACTATCAGACCGCATATTGATTTGTGCAGATTCTGCGGTGCTCATGAATCTGTAAAAAAATACAAGGATGTATGCGTTTGCTCTGATTGTGCTGTTAAAATGAAGGAGGCGGTATGATGGAAGTGAAACAGATCATTGACAGAATGGCAGCAATTAAGAAAGAGCAGTCAGCGCTTGATGATGAGTATTCTTCATTACAGTCCAAACTTCAGATTCTCGGCGAAAGCGCTCTGGAGGATACAAAATACAAATCTGTTTCATTCTCAGGAACTTCCGGCAAAGCAACTGTAACACTTGCCGATAAAGTTTCAAATGTGCTGCCGTCCTTGTTTGTTGATATTTTTGGAAAAGCTTACAATGACCTTGTTAATGTAACACAAAAAATCGAACTTAATGCCGAGGGAAAAAGAATTGCAGCAGCCGTTTGGAATAAGGAGTACTGTGAGGGCAGCGTTGAGGAAATTATCAGCAGTTTGAATTGTGACGAAAAGGCTAAGAAGTCGCTGATGAAGAAGCTTAACGGAAAAAGCTTTGAAACAGACAAAAAGAATCTCATGAAAATCGGCGGGCTATCAGAAGAAGAGGCAAGCGATAATGCCTATTTAGTAGCTGAAATTATTTCGTGGAATAAAATCCGGTCAATAATTAAGCTGAATAACAGCGGCGTATTTTCTCAACCGGCTTTTGAACAGTTTATACTTAATATTAATGCTGCTGTTTGTGTTGAACAAAGCACAAAGGTTGCAGTAGAAAGTTTAAGTGAATAGAAAAATGCCCGTATTTTTACAGGCAAAGACAAAATATATTAAAATGATTTACGAGCCATTTTATAAGAAATTTTACGAATTAAAACAAGGGTACTTAATACAGATATTATTCCAATTAAGGGAATATCATGTTTTATTTGTGATTTTAATTGAAGTACTTCAATTAGAGTGATACATATATTTTTAACTGTATCTATTAGCATTAATTATCCTTCCCTTCTTTAAAAATGGCAATGTCAATAAAAGGAGAAATAATGAGCATTAATATTAATGAAATTGCGCAGAAAAAAATTGACGAAATGGAGACAAGCGGAGAAATCAAAAATCACATTGAAAGCAAGCTTCACAGTCTTGTACTTGATTCGGTAGCCTCTGCGTTTGACGGATATGGAATAAGGAAGAAAATCCGAGAAATGGTTGAAAGTCAGATTTCGCCTTGCCTTGATACCCTTGATTTTACCGGGTATAATTCATTTATCTGCGAAAAGCTTAAACAGATTACCGAAGAATATCTGAAGGAAGATATAGCAAAGAAAGTTTCAGACACTTTTGAAGATATATTTATGCTTAAATATGAAAGTATTAAGTTATCTGAAATTTTTAAAGCTTATCGCGATTGGCAAATTGAAGACTTAGAAGAAAATGAAAAGTACGAACTTAATAACGAATTTTATACATCTATGGATGAAAGCGAACATGGTTTTCTTGATTGCAGTATATCTAAAGAAGAGCCGTCAAACTCATTAACGTATTTTGGCGATAAAAGAAAAGATATTTTTACCTGTGATTTTGGTTTTTCAATTTTTAGAAAATTAGATAAACCAGGATGGGGGCACTTAAGCGGTGTTTACTTTGAAGGTCACAGCGTAAAGGAAATGGTGAAAATCACGTCTTACAATAAGTTTCAGACGCTGCTTTTGAACTTGTATTACAACGAAACGCCGATTGTACTTGATGTTGAAGATGAATTCGACATTGATAATTCACTGGGACTTGATATATAGGAGTGATAGAAAAATGACGAAATGTGAAAATTGCTATCATAAGAAAGTCTGTATTGACAGCGCTAATTATAAAAGCGCTGAAAATTGCAGGCAGTACAAGGATAAAAATTTAATAGCTGAATTTCCTGAAATAACATCTGCTGAAATAAAAGAACTTATTAATATCACTGTCACTATATATTTTGAAGTAAGAAACTCATGCATATGGGGCGGAATGGGTTCAGTCGGGTATCCGAGCATCACATTTCAGGAATGCCGAATAGCTGATTCTTCTGATCTTAATGAAAATTTTCTTAAAATGCAAATAAAAACAATAGCCAATACAGCAAAAGTAATGGAATCTGATGTCCGAGTTATAACAAAACGTGAATATGAGGAAAAAACAGAGGAGGATGGAGATGATTAACAACGAAAACTGCTGTAAGAACTGTCAGCATTCATGTGGTAACGAAGGACTATACTGCACAAAGTTTACCAAAGATGTTGAATTTTATGAATGCTGCTTTCATTATTCTGAAAGAGAGCGTCACAGTGAAGCTATGGAGAAGCTTCGTAGGCAGTTTGTGACAAGGTAAGGCTATTATGGATATTGAAATGATGTTTGAAATATTCTACAGCTCGTATCCAAAGAAAAAAGATAAATCAAAGGCTTTCAGAGCTTTTAAAAAGTTGAATCCGGATGAAAAGCTTTTAAATACTATTTTATCAGCGCTTGAAATGCAGAAGAAAGATATAAACTGGGTAAAGCAAAATCGACAGTTTATGCCGTATCCGTCAACATATCTGAATAACCGCAGATGGGAGGATGAAGCCGATGGAGAAGCTTGCGGACATGATACCCAAAATAAAGCGTTTGGCTCTTACTTATGATGACTTTATCAAGGCTAAAGTTGATTTATATAACAGTGTTCCCGGAAAACTTACCGGATATGACTGTAAAAAGTGCCTTAACCGCGGCTATATTGCGGTAATAAGGGACAATGCAGAGGTTATGGTAAAATGCGAATGTATGAAAAAACGTGAAAGCATAGACAGATTAAAATGCTCCGGTATTGCTTCGCTGATAAAGAAAAAGACATTTGCTTCGTATAAAACAAGCAAGCCTTTCCAGCAGCAAATCAAGGAACATGCTTCAGAATTTGTCAGGACATATAAAGGAAGATGGTTTTTTATCGGCGGTCAGAACGGCTGCGGGAAAACACATATTTGCACTGCAATTTCCGGACAGCTTCTCAAAATCGGACTTTCGGTCAGGTATATGCTCTGGGTTGAGGAATCGCCTGTTATAAAATCTATGGTAAACGAGCCGGAATATAAGGAGATAATATCAGAACTCCAAAAACCCGAAGTGCTTTATATAGATGATCTGTTCAAGGAAGGAGCGACTGACGCCGATATCAGACTTGCCTTTCAGATTCTTGATTATAGGTATAGAAATTCAATGTGTACAGTCATTTCTTCGGAGCAGACTCTTGATGAAATTTATCACATGGATAAAGCTATTGGCGGAAGAATAGCAGAGATGTCTATTAAAATTAATATTCCTAAAGACGATGGCAAGGATTTCAGATTAAAATAAAGGAGGAATTTTTATGGCAGCTGTCAATCAGATAAAAGCTATTTATGCAATGGGTTCAAGTCTTGGAATAAATAAAAACAGCCGTGAGGACGAGCTGCATCAACTTGTTTACGGCATTACCGGGAAAGAATCTATAAAGGAGCTAACCGGCTCCGAAGCTTATTCAGTACAGCATGAGCTTATGAGCCGTATGAAAGGTTCTAATAATTTAAAAAAGTCCAAATCCCGTAAAAAGCCAGTTGACGTCCCGCCCGGAAAAATGACAGAAGCACAGCAGAAAAAAGCATGGTCCCTCATATATAAGCTGCAGGAAGTCAGTCCTTCCGGAGCAGTGGCTTCAGAGCGCATGAAAGGCGCTGTCAGAAAAATCCTCGAAGTAGAAATAAATACGGATAATAAAGCTCCGTTTCGCATGATTTCCGTTAATAACGGCAGGAAGCTTATTGACACTCTGAAAAAATATGTTGAGTCTGCCGAAAAGAAAGCCGGTGTATGATGGAAATAGAAGATATAACACTTGAACAGCTTAACGGCGATCAGCACGATCTCGCGGAACTGATAGGGATTGACGCATATAAAAAACTCGTGAAATATTATGGCGGTGGCTTTGTATATGTTTGTAAAGCTGATACAGTAATGAAGATTAATCGTAATAATGAAATATGCGATAAATTCAATGGTTATAACTATCGGGAATTGGCTAATGAGTATAATCTATCGGAAAAAACTATACGGGAAATAACAGCCGATAAGCTTAGAGCTATAAAAAATACACCTATGGAGGGGCAGCTGAGTTTTTAAAGCGAAACCCAAAATACATTTAAATTCGTGATTTTTCTAAAGTAAGTATATAATGTATAATTTATTTATACATTATATACTTTTTATTTTTTTGAAGGGAGGATAAAATGAATCAGGAGATTTTCACGATGATCATTGAAGTAGCTCTGACTGGCGGTCTCGCCATTATCTCATATTTTTTGAAACGTACTATAACAGAACTTGATTGTTGCAAGCTTGATGTATCTGAAATAAAAGAAACATGTATAAGACGTACTGAGCTTGATGAATGTAAAAAGGATATTGCCAAAGTAAAGGCAGACTATATTACCAGAGAGGACTTTTTCAGAGAACAGGACAATACGAGAAGACAGCTTGATCGTATAATGAGCGTCCTGCTCGAAATTAAGGGGGATTCTAAATGAACTTAGAAGCAGAGAAAATAAAAAGAGATATAGAAAACGGCAATTTTTTTGTAAATAACAGGCGTGTTCTGCAGCTGCTGAATGTGCTTTCCGGAGATTACAAAAAACTTACGGAAATAAAGTTTGTAATGTCAGATATGGAGGAGTGCGAGATTGTAAAAAGCATTGATTATCTTTACGAAGGCGGATACATTAAGCTTAGGAACACTGAAACCGGAAAACCGGCAACTCTTGCAGACACATCTTTTAAATACCTGTCTGCCAAGCTTACTGCGGATGGAATCAGAGTACTGGTCGGTAAAAAGTCAGACGTCTGCATAGAACTTTAAGGGGGTGCAGTATGAGCGCACTCGGAAACAGACGTCACAGTATAATAGACGGACTTGAGCCTGATATTAAGGATACCGTAGATGAAATGATCAGGGCCGGATTTACATACCGTGAAATTGTTGACTATATCAGGGAAACCGGAACTGAAATATCTATCGGTTCAGTCCATAGGTATGTAAAGCACTTTCGAGAATCGCTGGAACGTCTGAGAGTATCGCAGGAAAATTTCAGGGCACTTAACGAGGAAATAAGCCGTTATCCGGATATTGATATAGCAGAAGGCATTCTAAGAATTATCAGCTCCCAGCTGCTTGACGCTGTAAGTGAAATGCCGGAGGATAAGATAAAATCAAAGGATTTTGATACCCTTGTGAAATCGGCAGTTTCTCTCACCAAAGCTGCGGCATATAAGAAGAATGCGGATATAAAGTCCAAGGAATTGCTTGAAAACGGCGCAGATCAGTTCAAGACAATGATATTTGACGCAATGGCGGCAGAACGTCCGGAACTTTACAAACAGGTTAAAGATTTTTTGAAAGAAAAAGAGGATAAGCTATGATGTATGTTATACGCACAAAAACCGGATGTGAGCTTTCTTCCTCGAACGCTTTGCAGCGAATAGGATATATAATTAAAACGCCCGAAAAACTTATGAATATCCATAACAAAGGAACATGGCGGCAGCAGAGATATCTTATTTTTACCGGATACATATTCCTTGAGATGGATTCGGAGCTTAAGTCTCAAGACTATTATAAGATAAAAAATACAGATGGCGTTATAAATTTCATTGGCGGCGGAAACCCGCAGACAGTGTCGGAAATTGAAAAGCAATATATAAACTGGCTCTGGAACGAAGGCAGACCGATTGAACCTTCAAAAATATATGTGACGCCTGAAGGTCAGAAGCTTATAATGTCCGGACCTCTGAAAAAATATAGCGGCAGTTATGCTGAAATTTGTGTAAGGCAAAAACGGGCAAGGGTTTTTGTGCCGATTTGCGGGAGACAGTATAGGGTTACGCTCCCAATTAAAATCATATAAAACACTGTGTTTGCTTTGGTACGGTTGATTCGTCCCGTTCCGATCGGCGCAGGAGCATAAGAAAAAACAGCTTTTTAGACAAAATGCTGAATGGCGGAGCATATCAAAATTAAGTTATGCTCATATATACGTTTAATAACGTTTTACGCCCCTTTAAAACCGTTTAAAGAAATTTGTGGGTGAAATTTATCGGATAAAAACAGAATAGCTTAAAAGGGCATTTTTTGCCCTTATTTTTATACCTAAAGGATGTGATTGTATGAGTGTACTGAAAAAAAATAGTATAAAGTCTTTGCTTGAAGGGATTGACGATTATGAGGCAGGTCAAAAAAGGCTTAACGGTGGCAGCTTAAATGGTATAAAAAGCCTTTATGAAGAATTTTTAAGAACCGACAGCAAGCCTCAGCGTGATAGACTAATAAATGAATTTAAAAAGAAAAATCAGGAATTTGCTGAGTTTATACAATCTAATCCTGAACTTGTGGATGCCGAGATTCAAAAGGCGCTACTCCTTGCGGCTTCAGGCGGTGAATACAGCGAAGAAGAAATAACGATTGACAGCAAGGGCGGTAAAAAGGTAAAGCATATTAAAAAGGTTGCTCTTCCCGATATTTCGGCTGTAAAGGAGCTGAAGGGATTTTTAGGCAATGAAAATGCCATTGGTGAAGAACCCATGCTGTATAAAGCCTTGGAGGACGATACCGAATGACATTTCATAAACTTTCCAAAAAACAAAAACAAGTATTCAAATGGTGCTATAAAGACGATTACAAGGCTATTATCTGCGATGGCGCAGTACGTTCGGGTAAAACAATATGCATGATAACGTCATTTGTTTTGTGGTCGATGAAACGCTTTGATGGGGCAACGTTCGGCATTTGCGGAAAAACGGTAAGATCAGCGGAAAGAAATATTATAATGCCGCTCCAATCTATAGTTGATATTACCTCACGCTTTAAGGTTACATATACCAGATCGGTCAATCTGCTGACAATAGAGGGCGCAGGTCGCAAAAATTATTTTTATATTTTTGGAGGCAAAGATGAATCATCATACATGCTTATTCAAGGTATTACTCTAAGCGGCGTATTTTTTGATGAGGTAGCGCTAATGCCGCGCTCGTTTGTTGAACAGGCTATAACACGTACCTTGTCGGTTGATAAAGCAAAGTTGTGGTTCAACTGCAATCCTGATAATCAATTTCATTGGTTTTATACAGAGTGGATTCAAAAGGCAAAAGAGCGAAACGCTTTACATTTGCATTTTTTAATGTCTGACAATCCAATCCTGTCCCCTGCCCAGCTCGAAGCTGCTGAACAGCAATTTACCGGAGTATTCCATGATAGATATATAAAAGGCTTGTGGGTGTCGGCAGAGGGCGTTATATATAAGCAGTTTGCGGATAATACAAAAGATTATCTTATTGATAGTGCGCCGGATGATATCATGTACTGTACAATCGGCTTTGACTTCGGTGGCAACGGCTCAGCTCATGCCGGTATATGCACAGGATTTACAAGAGGACTTAAAGAGGTGGCAGTACTTGAAGAGTATTACCGCAAGGAGATAATAACGCCGACACAGCTTGAAAACGACATTATAACCTTTATCCGCAAGTGCCAGAGAAAATATAACGTATACGACATTTATTTTGACAGCGCCGAAACAACGCTGATACGAGGAGTTAAAACCGCGCTTATAAAAAACAAAGTTCCCATTAATCCTCATAATGCCCGCAAATCGGAAGTATTGGGCAGAATCCGGTTTACAAATCAAATAATATCGCAAGAAAGATTTTTAGTCGCAAAAAATTGCGGTCATTTTATAAAGGCTATGCAGTCGGCAGTCTGGGACAGCAAGCAGCTTAAAGATGTTCGTCTCGACGATGGCAATTACAACATTGACAGTCTCGACGCATTCGAATACAGTGTCGAACCGCTGATGAGCGATATCATAGAGATAGGAGGCTTTAAATGAATATATTACAGGACGCCAAGCAAGCTTTTCCAGCAACTAATTTGCTGGATTTATCTGAGAATTATAGGCTAATGGAATTTCATAAGCGAATATTTCAGGGCAATCCACCATGGAAGAGGACAAAAGCAGCAGGATTGCATGCGAAAGGTATGAGGCAAAGAAAACTTTTAAACACCGCAAAAGTTGTTTGCGACGAATTTTCTGCAATGACTTTTTCTGAACAGGTAGAAATAACGATTGACGATGAGCAGTTTCAAAATTACATAAATAAAACATTAAACGCAGTAGGATTCTGGAATAAGTTCCCCGAACTATTATCTTATGCTTATGCAATGGGCGGAATGGCACTTAAGATTTATGCAGAAAATTCAAAGCCTGTTGTGGATTATGTTCAAGCCGAACACTTCCTGCCTGTTGGCTGGATGGGCGATACCGTAACGGATTGTATTTTTCGCACGTTCTCATATAAGAGAGGGATTTATTACACTTTAATGGAAAGTCATTCACTCAGCAATGATTCGATAGAGGTTGAAAACATTGTATTTAAAAGTGTACTTAAAAATAGCCTCGGAACTAAGTGCTCAGTATCTGAAATGTTTCCTAAACTTACAGAAAGTGTAGTATATAACGGAATTAACGTTCCTATGTTCTGCTATTTTAAGCCTTGTACATCAAACAATATTGAAATAGATTCCCCACTGGGAGTTTCGATATTTGCAAATGCAGTGGATACGCTGGAAACACTTGATATTGCGTTTGATAGCTTTTCAAGAGAATTTACGCTTGGAAAAAAACGAATTATTGTACCAACGCAGAGCGTGCGCACTGTTGTTGATCCGATTTCAGGAGAAATGCAACGATATTTTGATGCGGAAGACGAAGCTTTTGTCGCACTTAATACCGGGGATGCCGATGCCTTGAAAATTGTTGATAATACAGTTGAACTTCGCATACAAGAGCACGTTTTAGCAATTAATGCGCTATTAAATATCCTTTGCTTTCAAATAGGTCTGTCTGCCGGCTCTCTTTCTTTTGATGCGGTACAAGGGGTAAAGACAGCCACGGAAGTTATATCACAGGACAGCAAGACAGCAAGGACAATAAAAAGCAATAAAAACTTACTATCAGAAACTATCGAGCAGCTAATACACAGCCTTATCGCCATAGGCACAGCCTTAAAGCTTATACCCGTGAAAGAATATACCGTGACTGTCGGATGGCAGGATAATATCATAATAGACGATAATACCCTCATCGACAACAACGTAAAGCTTACACAAGCAGGTTTGAAATCGAAGCTTAAAGCTATTATGGACGTTCAAAAATGCGACGAGGAAACAGCGCGGAAAGAACTTGACCGCATAAATAAAGAGCAATCGGTGACCGGCTTATCGGTTGACGATTTTATGAACGGCGGTGAAAAGGATGACGAAGCTGGAGATAATGAATCTGAGCCGAGGGCTGAGTAATTTATATACTGGGCTTGAAACTGATTTAATCGCCAATATTGCAGATTATTTAAAAAGCGGAGATGTCGGCAGTTCTACAGCGCAGTGGAAAATACAAATGCTTGCGCGGCTTGGAGCGCTTGACAAGGCTAATATAAAAACCATTGCCGAATACGCCGGTATTGCTCCTGATATGCTTACAGAGGTACTTGAAACAGCTGCACTAACCGCTATAGGAGAATTAGAACCGGGTTTTCAACAGCTTGTTAAGGACGGTATTATCAACGATTCAGCAGTTCCGATTGAAAAAACTATGTCAAAAGCTCTGACTTCGTATAATAAACAGGCTCGGCAATCTTTAAATATGGTAAATACGGTTATGCGGTTTAAAGCTAAATCAGCAGCGCAGAAAATTATAAACGATACCGCCGAATTGGCTGAAAAGCAATCATTCGTCGATATGCTCAACAAAGCTGCGGGAAAAGCGGTTACAGGTGCAGAAAGCCGTCAGGCGGCTATGCGGCAGTGTATCAAAGATATGTCCGAAAAAGGCATTCCAGCTTTTGTCGATAAGCTTGGAAGAGAATGGTCTCCTGAAGCTTATATAAACATGGATATCCGCACTACCGTTTCCAACACAGCGAATCAGGCGCAGTTTGACCGCATGGAAGCATACGGACTGAATCTTGTAGAAGTATCAAGCCATTCAGGGGCGCGCCCAAAATGCGCAAAGGATCAAGGAAAAATATTCAACCTATCAGGAGACGGCGGGTATACCACAGATTTACACGGCAGAAAAATCCGTTATTATGCATGGTCTGACAGCTCATACGGAGAGCCTGACGGACTTCTTGGTATTAACTGTGGTCATAAAATTTACCCATTTATACCGGGAGCTTCATATCAGACGTATTTTCCTAATGAAGAAAAAGAAAATTATGAGCAATATATGAAAGTGCAAGGCCAGAGGGAGCTTGAAAGACGCGTAAGAAAATCAAAGCGCGAATGCACCGCTCTTGAAGCCGTAGGCGATACCGAGGGTCTGAAAAGAGCTTCCGCCATTCTTCAGCGGAGACAGCAGACTTTGAAAAAGTATTGCGCCGATAACGGGCTGAGTTATAAGGCGGACAGAACGGCGGTTGTCGGGTATAATAAAACAGTTGCGGGGAAGACAAGAAAAGCGTTGACTTCCGCTAAAAATAATGATATACTGAAAGCGGAAAAGCAATCTGATTTAGGCATATTCAAAAATCGTTTGCAAAAGGATAAACGCGTAAGTAAAGAATATTATTCAACCGTTAAAAATAAATTTTCTCACGGGTCTGAATACGCAAAAAAAGCATTTACTAAATTTGTACCTGAAAATTCTGTAATAAACGCAAGTTTTGAAGGTACAGCATATTACGACACATTATCAAAGAAAATAACAATGCATTATGACTCAGATTTACATAATAAGCGTGGAAAATGTGTAACATATTTTCATGAGCACGGTCATTTAATTGACGATATGGCCGGCAGTATTTCAAAAGACAGCAGTTTTAGAGAGCTTTTATTTTCTGACGTAATGGAATACCGTAAAAAAACTGCTTATCAATACGGTCTAAAAACTTTTGATAAAGTTGATTCTAAAATTTCAAGCGAGCTAAACAATATTCGTAGGCATTCAGCAGTTTCAGATTTATTTGATGGTATTACCAAAGGAAACATAAAAGGCTGTGGGTATCATGAACAGTCCTATTGGCAGTCTGACGAATATGCTATTACGTCTGAAGCTTTTGCGCATATGTTTGAAGCGCAATTTGATGCAATACGTTATAATGAAATGAAGAAGCATTTTCCGAATGCTCTTAACTATTTTGAAAATAAGTTAAAGGAGGCAGTTCAATGAAAAAAGAAATTGACTGGAATGTTCCGTGCAGTAAATTTGAAGAACATTTTAAATATTATTGTAACGTTCCGCCCGAAGCGGACATATTGAGTGAAAAAGATTACAGCGATTTTTGTGAATTAGTTAATAAATGTATAAATGATAACTTTGATTACACTGCTGAAAAATGCGGCACAAAACCGTCGCTGTTTATAGGAACGCCGCAAATTATAATTGACTAACCGCCGATAACAAGGCGGTTTTCTCATATCTAACTTATACCTGAATTTAATAGGTTAATAAACATCTCGTAAGAGGTGTTATTTTTATATCCCAAAAAAGAAAGAGGTAGAATTATGAAAAGAAAATCAAAGAAAATACTTGCAGCCGTAATAGGGCTGGCGTTGATGTCGGCATTGTCTGTCGGATGTCAAAGACAGTCTGAAAGAGTATCGTACAATATTTCAAAGCAAGCTGATAACTTTAACACAATTAGGCAAATAACCGTTATTAACTGCATTCAGGGCGATGTACTTTTTCAAATGACCGGAAAAATGTCCTTAAATGTGGATACCGCAGAAAATCAGCTTGAAATAATAGTTGAAGATGAAAACGGCGCATATAAAAAGCATTTTATAGGTCTTTCTGACAATGTAACTTATACTGTCGAGGACGTTACGGATAATTACGTTGATAATTACCACTATACGCTTAACTTCAATCCGAATATGTGGATTCCGGTAAACTTTGAAACTATTGATTAAGCGCTTTTATGAGCGCTCTTTTCATGCCCTGAGCACGGCATAAAACTGCTTAAATATTTTTTGGAGGTAATGTTATGGCAGAAGAAGCTACCGTAAACAATCAGAATCAAGGACAGAATCAAAATGCTGGCAATTCCGATACGCAGTCCGTTAATGCCCGCGAAATTGACTACGGCAAAATCGCCGAAATTGTTGCAAACGGCACAGAACAGAAGGAATCGGAAATACTCAGGAATTATTTTAAACGTCAGGGATTGTCTCAGGAGGAAATGTCAGCCGCGATCAACGCCTATAAGGAGGAAAAGGCAAAGAATACTCCCGATTTGAATGAAATCCAGTCGCAGCTTGCACAGGCGCAGAAAGCCGCCTTGACGGCAGAGATTCAGCGAGCCGGCGCTCTGGAAGCCATTACAATGGGAATTGACGTAAAGACAGCGCCGTATATTCTTAAAATGGCGGATATGAGCGGAGTTACCGGAGAAGACGGAAAGATCAATCAGGAGGCGTTGAAAAACGCTATAGCAAAGGTATTAGAAGACATACCCCAGTTAAAGCCGCAGGTCGGCGGAGCTAAAGGCTTTAAATTCGGGGCCGATGGAGATTCCGGAGACAATAACGCGAACAACGACGCTCTTAAAGCGGCGTTCGGGCTTTAATACAAGAAAGGATGATATAAATGGCAGTATATGATTACGCGACAACCTTTACAGGCTTGCTTCAGGAGAAATATTCAAAGGAGCTTTGCTCAGACGCACTGACTAAGAGCAATATGCAGGTGCAGTTTATCAATGCTCAGACTATCAAGCTTCCAAGAATGACGCTTAGCGGTTACAAGGATCACTCGAGAACGCCGGGCTTTAATTCCGGTACTATGTCAAACGATTGGGAGCCTAAAAAGCTTGAACATGACAGAGATATAGAGTTTTTCATCGATCCGATGGATATCGACGAAACTAATCTCACGCTTTCAGTTGCAAATATTCAGAACACATTTGAGACTGAGCGTGCTATTCCCGAAAAGGACAGCTATCGTTTTTCTAAGCTTTTTGCGGAGCTTACAACTTACGGCGGAAATATCGACGCTACCGTTTTGACAGCGGCTAATATACTTGATAAATTTGACGATATGATGACCGCAATGGACGAGGTATCGACGAAATCAACGGCAAGATTGACAAGATTGAAACCACACTGTCTGAATTG